>Ga0307517_10005776_pt1 | contig 18510 bp, 17 predicted proteins | sample 23_EM_MG_FD_194515 | JGI IMG/M metagenome (GOLD analysis project Ga0307517, IMG submission 194515) | Populus trichocarpa ectomycorrhiza microbial communities from riparian zone in the Pacific Northwest, United States - 23_EM | ecosystem: Host-associated > Plants > Roots > Unclassified | place... | reverse complement strand
ATAAGATAACTAATGTAATCATGTTAACAATTTATAATCCGATTGGAACCTCCTTTGTGTGTGGTTTCCAGTTGAGTAATAAAAAGAGTTTATACTATACTTGTTTGAAATACCATTAGTGGATCCTATAACCTTGACAATTATTTTATCATTGTTTAATCCTTACATCAATATCACATCTCAAAGCTCTCTTTAACTTATTATTATTGTTGTTGTTGTTGTTGTTATTTATAATTTATATAGTTAACCTCCCTGTGGTTCGACCTCGGTCTTGCGGGTTATTTATTACTTTGACACTCCTGCACTTGGGAGAAAACATTAATCTTTTGGTCATGTCATTATAATACATTATGTAAAAAAAAGTATTAATTGCGGTCAATTAGATATAATTTAAACTAAATTGCATGAAATCAACCCTAACTACCTAAATTCACGGCAAATTCAAACAAATTCTCAAAATTTTGAAACAAATTCACATAAAATTCTAAATTCGATAACTTATTCAAAATCCAACGCAACATATAATTCATTAAAATTCAACCTAATTGATTTTATTTTCATGCTCAACTACATCGAATCAATTCTAATTAATGACATTCATAGGCCAATTTTTTTGATAATGCAAAATACCCTAAATTTGACTTAAACCCTAAACAATAATCTAATTTAAACTAAACCCATCATAAGTTAAATATAAAACTCACATAATTAATAGCAATGTAGCATGTTTGACTTACTTGTAGGACTAAGAAGTGGTGGCAATGGTGACAACGACTGATTTTGAAGAGGAAAACGTCTTATGAGACTAAGATGAATTCAAGTTTTGGATGTTTTGAGAACAAAAAAACAAATAATTCATGGGTTTTTTAGAAAGAGGGGTTGTGGGCGTCGGTTTGTAAAGAGAGAGGGGTAGTGTGTTCGTGTTCTGTGAGCTAGGGAAGAAGCTATATTTCATGACATGTTGTGCTTCAGAAGCACGAAATATTAAGTAGTCGTTATTCTGAAACCTAACATGGTGGTTGTCGCGCTTGAGAATAACAACATTTAATATATATTGCGATTTGAAGCCCGACAAGCTCAAACTGTATTATTTTACTAAAACTTTTTTAAATTGTGCTATTCCCCGTGAATTTTGATTTTAGTGTGCTAATTGTTTTAATAAAAAAAATATCACCGAAATTAATGGCTATGAAGTATCTAATTGTTAATTAATTTCTATCTAAAAACAATTAAGAAAAGTGTTGGCCCTTTGGTTTGACGCAAGTCAAGTTTCCAACATAGCCAGACAAAGTATTTACTATTCGAAGCATAAATAGGTTTATCTCAAGTCTCAACCTAGTTGTCTACAAGTCCAGACAGAAAGTCCTGGTCAAAATTGCCCAAAACAGGCAAGAAACTTAAAGTTTGTTGCCCCCCTGTCAGTTTGACAGGTTTCATGGGGTTTCAATTCCATCTAGACAGGAAAATAAAGAGCAGTTAAGGGTTAGTTTTTTCCTGCCTTCAATCTCTTTTCTGTTTTATTCTTCTTTAGCCAGACTTAACCTGTGGTGGTATTGGAGATCCTGACTCCGATTTTTCGTAATTATTATATTATATAATATCTAATTCGAGTGGCATCAACATTCCTAAATGGCTTCCAATGCCACTGCTGATTCCCTCTTCAACGCCACTTCTGTAGCCATCGACAAAGATAAGAACAGCCAGCATGCTGTTCGCTGGGCTGTCGATAATCTCGCAAGCAATAACTCGGTTCTTGTCCTAATTCATGTCAAGCACAAAAACCATCAATATCGTAGGCACCCTCTTTCATTTCTCATTTTAGAAATGAGTGCAGGTTTTTGGTATTGTTTTTCTCTGATTATTTTGTTTTATCTGTTGAGATTCATCCAGAAGTTGCTAATGGTCAGGATGGTGATGGTGATGATGAGGCGCATCAGCTTTTCACTCCCTACCGTGGATATTGCGCCCGTAAAGGGGTAAGTAAAGTTCATGCCATACATGTAGAATCCAGCATTGTATGGTTAAGATAACTACATTAAAATGAAAATTATAACACCATATTGCATTGCCAAATTCAGGTTCGTTTGAAGGAGGTTGTGCTTGATGACATTGATGTTGCTCGGGCAGTTGCGGACTACATCAACATCAATTTAATTGGAAATATTGTGTTTGGTGCATCAGGAAGAAATGTTCTTACAAGGTCTCTCTCTCAAAATATTGAACTAGAAAAATCTTTGGTTTATAGAAAGTTGTTGAGAAATTAAAATTATCATGTCCAGTACTAAGATATCTCATGTTATGAGTGCCCAGGAAATTCAAAAACCAAGATGTGCCAACTAGCTTTATGAAAATTGCCCCAGATTTTTGTTCTGTTTATGTAATCACCAAGGGAAAGATCCTCTCCACCCAAAAAGCACAACGGACGCCTACTTATAATGTCCCACAGAAGACAGCATCCATGCCAGTAATTCCATCTCAAAGTCTACAGGATAATGCTGAACTAGATTTGGATGGAGTTAGGTAAGACTTTCACTGCACATTTCATTTCTTGCTAATGAATGCATGGTTTAATGTTTCTCTTTCCCCCCTTAAACTAGGGTACAGTCCGAGAAAGGAGGGTGGAGAAGTGCCGAAGCAGGTGGATTTCCTTTGGACAAGGTCAATGATTCCATGAGAGGATCACAACCTGAGAGAGGCAGAAATTCCATCTCTAATTTCTCTATGGACAGCACTTACCTTCCCTCGTCCTGCGGAAGACCATCAACTTCCCGTGTTTCTACATCTGATGGATCTGAATTTTCAGGATTATTCGCAACATCAATCATGGACAGCTCAGCCCAAAGTTCAGATTTCTCTGTTGCTTCAGCCTCTAATCTGAATGAGTCAAATGCGGTAAGTGCAAAGTGGTGTTCAGTTGATACCAGTAGGTTTCTTTAGGATGAACTTTTTGTATATGCAATAAGAATTGCTGCATTATCAAAAATGGATATCAATAATCGTAGTATCGTTGGATTATGCATTGCAGGACCATTTAGAAGTTGAGATGAGAAGGCTGAGGCTTGAGTTGAAGCAGACCATGGAAATGTATAGCACAGCTTGCAAAGAAGCACTCTCAGCCAAACAGAAGGTAGTTTATACCATCGTTTTATGCTCCAAAAACTCGAAAGAACTTAGCTATCATTGATCTTAATCCTGCCTTCGAACATTCAGCAGTTTTCAGACTCAGTTGGCTACTGAATACCTGGAAAGAACTTAATTGATAACTTATAAAGAAAATGATATGAGACACCAAAACTAAATGCACCATTAACAAATGTTATGTCTTTTGAATTGGCTCAAATGGTTTAATTCTGAATGCTCTGAATTTAGGCTAGTGAACTTAATCAATGGAAGATTGACGAGGTTCGTAAATTTGAGGAAGCCAAGCTCGCAGGAGAGGCAGCCCTTGCCGTGGCAGAGTTGGAGAAGGCTAAGTGCAAAGTTGCCATTGAAGCAGCTGAGAAATCACAGAAACTAGCAGAGTTGGAAGGACAGAAAAGAAAACATGCAGAGAAGAAAGCTGAGCGAGAGACAGAGGAGAAGAATCGTGCTTTAAATGCTTTGGCACATAATGATGTGCGGTACAGAAGATACACAATCGAAGAGATTGAAGAAGCCACGGATAAATTCTCACCATCAAATAAAATTGGTGAAGGAGGATATGGACCTGTGTATAAAGGCAAACTTGATCATACCCCAGTTGCAATCAAGGCTTTAAGACCGGATGCTGCTCAAGGAAAGAAGCAGTTCCAACAGGAGGTACGGTTCCAAAATAATTTTGTCAGGATTGTAAATGTGAGTTTTTGCACAATCTAATCAAGCCATTCATCTTTAAATAGTGTGTTTTTCCCTAAAACCATTAACCATTGGTGAGAAGTCTAACAACTGTTTAAGTTTGAAGTTGAATAAATTCATGACTGTTTTAACATTCTTAGCAATGTGATCTTTCATAGGTTGAGGTTCTCAGCTGCATTAGACACCCACACATGGTCCTTCTTCTTGGTGCCTGCCCTGAGTATGGAATCTTGGTATATGAATACATGGACAACGGAAGCTTGGAAGACAGGCTACTTCAAAAACACAACACCCCTCCAATTCCATGGGGCATACGATTCAAAATAGCTGCTGAGATTGCGACCGCACTTCTGTTCCTCCACCAAGCAAAGCCAGAGCCCCTCGTCCATCGGGACCTTAAACCAGCAAACATTCTTTTGGACAGCAACTATGTGTGCAAAATTAGTGATGTTGGCCTCGCTCGGTTAGTCCCTCTTTCTGTAGCTGATAGTGTCACACAATACCACATGACCTCTGCTGCAGGAACGTTTTGTTATATAGATCCCGAGTATCAACAAACAGGAATGTTAACTACAAGATCAGACATATACTCGTTGGGAATAATGTTTCTCCAAATCATCACAGCCAAGCCTCCGATGGGTCTTGCTCATCAGGTGGGGAGGGCCATTGAAAGAGGAAAATTTGCAGACATGCTTGACCAAACAGTACCAGACTGGCCTGTGGAAGAGGCGTTAAGATTTGCTGCACTGGCATTGAAGTGTGCTGAATTAAGGAAGAAAGACAGGCCAAGTCTTGCCACGGTTATAGTGCCAGAGCTTAACCGGTTGAGAGACCTAGGAATGAACACGGAGCAGCAAAGAAGCAAAGATAATCACCAGAGCCGAGAAGTCAACAGCAGAGGTCGTAGTCGCAGTCCCCTTTCACATCCTCTGTCAACTTCACAGGGAAGGATGCCAAATGCTACTCAGGTTGGTCAATATTGACTCATCATATAGAGACCAAAAGTTGATGAATTTTCAACTTTTTTAAACTCGGTTGTTTGGGATTAAGGTGCTAGGCTGGAAGACAAATAGTGGCAACATTTGGAGGAATAGCGATGACAAATTAAGGGACCTTTTGATGCAAAAAAATAATAATACAGGTCATGAAACTTGAGAAGTTCAACTTCATCACCCACAATCACTTAATCAACTACAAAGGATTCGTTTTACTATTCATTCTCCGTATTAAGCCATAGCATGCGTTAGTTGAACCATCTGTTTTCTAATGTGCTGTTTTGTTGTTAATTAAGCAGGAGAACGCATATAGGTCTTATGGAAAGAGAACTAAGCATGGCTCTAATCAAGAAAGCGGATGACAGCAAAGAAAGTTAAATGGCCGACTTGCTTGAACCAAAACCAGAAAGCTACTTGCTGATAGAAAAGAATCACAGTGTTGATAAACTAAAGAGACATGGAAAATTGAAAGATGTATGTAGTTCGAGGTCTGAATTATTTTGCTATGAGAACAAGATGAAACAAGAGACATATATCAGAAATGATGGGAAGTAATATCTGTGTATCTTCACTCTCTTGTGAAAGTGGCTCCGGTATTTCAATAATTGCTTTTGTTCTTACACCACAATAAACAGTAAGTTTTGTTGATAATGTTTTAATTACACACTATTAAGAAGATAATTTAAAGGAAGCTTGCTTAGTTATACCACCTTTAATCTAACCTCTCCTGCAAAAAGATCATCATCATCATCATCATCATAAAACTAAAGTAATAAAAAAAAAGGAGTCAAAGGAAAATTATTATCTTTTCTCTGACTTGGATATCAGTTTTATGTAATCTCTGCTGATAATAATTTTTATCTCAACTGTGTTAAGACATTGGCTACAAAACAGTGTTCCTTCAAGTGATATTGAACACAAATACAAATTAAGGAGTATGATTATTCCATCCTTATCTCAGCTTCAAAGATTGAGAAGACTGAACAAAGCTACAAAACAACATAAAGAACCATCTCATTATTAATGAACAAAGCATAGCAAAAATGGTACGATTTAGGTTCATCCTTGGATTCCTTATAATACGTATTCAATTATGTGTTTGAGATTGGTTGTTGATACGGTTCAATATATAGTTCAGTCTTGGGCTTTTCATGATAGATCTTTACCTAGGGATGCATTTGGTCAAATTGAGGTTCTTATGAATGATGGGTTCGACCTAATTCTTTTGGTGGGTCATTCGGCCAGATCAAGATAGGCTATGCATAAGATATTTTTAGGCATCAAAGAAAGTTTATTTTGAGTGTTTTTTGAGTATGGTTTGGTCCCTATTAATGAATATGGGTTTGGACCACATGGAGTTCAAAGTTAGCTTGAGTTAATTAAGATGTTAGGATCGGATCAGATCAGATTTGTTTGAGATTGATTTCCTAATTCTACAAGGATTTAAATCAACAAAATAATCTTCTAAAATAAAGGAAATTTTGTTCATTATTTTACCTATTATTTAGGAGAATATTTATCTATAAAGGAGGAAGTTTTCTAGTCAATAAAGGATGCTAGGAGGGCTGCCAGATCTGATTTTCTAAACTATGAAGGATTAATTAATGATTCTCCTAGTCTAGAAAGGAAACTAAATTGACAAGTATAAAAAAGAGAGATTTTCTTCATTAATTGTCCATGTAAAACAAGGAAACTAAACATAACAAGATAAGAAGACTTCAGAATCAATTCTACATTCAGATCAGATTTTCTAGTATATTTGAAACTTCTTATGGTGGCAAATCTATATCTAGGATATTAATTTTGGATTTTTACTATTTTTATTATTTTCTTCTTAGTTTTTGGTTTATTATTACTTATTTGGGTGAATTTTGTAAGTTGACTCAAATCAGCCAGGATATGAAATCAGCAAAATAAACTTGTGATGCAACACATTATCTTTGCTAAGACAAAAATCAAACCTGACTTATCAAGGTATAACTGACCTTGTGGCGTTATTCGTTTCAATTCTAATAGTGCTCATGCCTTGGGACAGGTTTCCATTGTGATATGATCCAGGCAATGAAAAAATAATCAGATTCGGATTATGACGTAAAATGCACAACTGTCCAGTTTCACAACAACAATCATAATTCTCAATCTACCTGTTGGATTGGGCTGAAATTTTACGTGGAGTCTTCTGACATGTTGTTCTACCTTGGGTTAAATTTCAGGTCAATCAGAGTTCAGGAAGACATCACAATACTGGTCAACAGAGGCTGTATGAATTTTGTTACTTTCTTTTGACTTGTGGACTTCTTATTTGGCTAGGATTATTTTCCTACAAGGATGTGACAGCTTGTTTTGGGAATCTCCTAGCTTTACAAGGGCCTTTAATGGGCTGTAACATAGTTTTCAAGTGTGGCAAGGATTCATAAATGTTTCAGAATTCTTTTCTTACAAGAATTCCTTATTCATCCTAGCTACAACAAGGAAAGAAGACTTCAGAATTAATTCTACCTTCATATCAGATTTCCTGGTCTATTTGGAACCTCTTAAGGGTGACAAATTTGATTCTAGCATATCTAGGATAATAATTTTTGGATTTTTATTATTTTTATTATTTTCTTCTTAGTCTTTGGGTTATTATTACTTATTTGGATTTTTATTATTTTTACCTTTTGCTTCGGGTCAATATTGTTTTCTTTCTTGTGTTTTTTCTTGTTATTTTGTGGTTTTTTCTGTTCTAATTAAAGTAAAAAAAAGAGAGAGGAAGCAATCAGAAAATGTTATTTGTGGTTTTTTTCTGTTATTCTATGGTTTTGCAACAACATATCAAAACTTATCATAATTAACTAAAAATTGATATTTTGGTTATTTAGTGTGAAAGCGCACTAATGTCAAGTTTCAAGTTATTTGGACATTGTTGGGCCTAGATTTTAAATTCAGGTTTTAAAAGGGTTGTTTCGCGTCCATATATCAAATTAGCTTAAAATTTATATTCTGTTTACTGGGGTCCTAATAGGAAATTATATAAATTTGAGGTCATTTAGATATAGTTTTCTTTAGGTTCCAGAATCAGGTTTTATCTTGCCGTAACGGGTCTGTTTTGCGTTAGCTTTCAAAACTTGTTTTGTTTCTATTGATTTTGTTCGTGCTAATATATTATCAACATATTTAGGATATTTGGCTATTTTTTGAGCCATTGATGAATATTACTTCTAATTTTTTTAGTTTTAACATGTGAGAGTGATTATTGCATTCTTCAGTTATTGAACGAACTGAATCTGACTTATCAAAGATTAACTGGCTTCGTGCATCATTCTACTTCATTTCAATAGTGGTGGTGCCTTGGCACAAGTTTTCATTGTCACACTCCGATCAGATCTATTTCAGCTTTCCGGAATCAAATCTCAATCTTGATTATGGGTTGTATGACCACGTGATCAAGAGGTTCACATCAAAAAATGATCATGATAGTGGGATGGTCCACATAATCAAATTTGTCTCAAGAATCCAAGTATTCAAGATGGGACAACTCCAATTAATTCCTAAATAACATTGGTGTTACATGGAAGATATCCTAAGTCAAGCAAGAAGGCACAATAACCTAGAGCGGGAGAGAAGATTCAAAAGCCCTATCCTGAAAGAAAATAACAGATAAAGAAGAAATGCATAAAAAGTGGAGAGAATTAGTGCCCTCGAAATTGGATTATGTTCAGAGAAAGTAAGAAAGAGATTTTCAAACAAGTTTTGCTTAGGATTCCTTCTCCCATGGAAAATGAAAGAATAACAAAACAAAAAAAACACAAGCTCCAAACTCCAAAGAGATGATAAAATAGTAATCACTAGTACTATTACATCATAAAATAATACAAGAACAATTATCATGCTCAGCTCCATCTTTAAATTAAGAGCTTCTAGCCAAGTAGAAAACAATTTTGCAATGTCAAATGAAATGAGGCATTTAGGTTCAACGATGTGTGCTCTGTCTATTCACATATGATCTTGAAACAAGCTAGAGCTCTATGTACAACACTCTGATTGATACGATCTGGGCAATGAAAAAACAATCAGATTTGGATTTTGACGTAAAATGCGCAACTATCTAATTTCACGACAACAATCATAATTCACAATGCGACTATTGGATCGAGCTGAAATTTTCCGTGGAGTCTCTTGACATGTTATCCTATCTTGGGTTAAAATTGCAGGTCAATCAGATTTCGAGAAGACATCACAATACAGATCAACAGAGGTTGTATGAATTTTGTTATTTACTTCCTTTTTGACTTGTGGACTTTCTATTTGGCTATGATTCTTTTCCTACAAGAATGTGGCAGTTGGTTTTGGGAATTTTCTAATCTCGCAAGGATATTTAATGGGTAACGATATAGTTTCCATGTGTGGTTTAGACTCCATATTAATTCGGAGGAATCCTTATGGTGTATGGAAAAAATTATTGTATCCTTATTACAGTAGAAATCTATCATTAAATAAGTTTTCAAGTCAGCTAAGAATATTTTGCAAACAAGGAAACTAAAGAGGAGGCAACTTCAAATTTGATTCTCCTAACTTATATGAGACTTCTAAATGACAACAAATTTGATCCTATCATATTTAGGATATTAAATTCAGATTTATTATTGTTATTAGAACCTCGCGCCTCTACCCAAGCTAGAGTCAATAATAATTATGTCACAAAAACTTCCACCAATGACCCACGGGATGCCAATTATCAAACCATAGAGAAGCGAGAAACCCATCACCTACACGGTAGCATATAAACCTGTGAGGACCATGAATCTTCCTCCTACTCCAAGAATGGTTCCTAGGATAAAGCACCTGCTAAATACCCCTACCTCGCAACAAGTACAAATGTATTAAGAAGACCAAGTTAAAAGAACCGCTTTAGTGCATATAATCCATAAGTGTTTAACCATGACATGCTGATTCCAAACCTCTTGATTTTTAACACCTACACCCCCTTCTTTTTTTGGTAAGCAAATCTTATCCCAAACAACTTTAGCACCACTTAAACCAATATTACTACCATTCCATGAAAAACTCTCAATACAAAAATGATTTTCACAATAACAACCTTCGAAAGAATGAAAAGAGTAGACTAGTACACCTGAATAGAGAAGAGAATGGATTTGATAAGTTGAAGTCTACCCTCATATGAAATAGTGCAATTCATCCAACTCTTAGCCTTAGCCATAATATGGTCCACAAGGATTAAACAATCATGAGATGTAACTTTTGTAGTAATAAGAGGAACACCAAGGTACCTGACTAACAACTTCCCTTCTTGTAACCGAGAACATCAAGAAGTTGTGTTTTAGTATTATGCTCAACACCATACGGGAACATATTACTCTTGTCATAGTTAGGAGAAAAACCCGATAGAAATTGAAATTGATCAAGGCTATGCTTAATTAAGGAAACTGTACTTAGCTTAACTCGGTAAAAAATCATCAAATCATCAGCAAAACGTAAATGAGTAAGATGCTTCCTTTCACAACGCCAGTGAAATCTAAAGTCATCATCTCTAACCATCCTACCTATTAGACATGAGAAAACTTTCATAGTAAGAACAAACAGGTAAGGCGACATCGGTTCTCCTTGCCTTAATCCTCTACCACCAGCAAAAAAAACCATGAAGCTCTCCATTGATAGAGACTGATAATCTAGTAGTGGAGATACATTCAACTATCTAATTAACCATATAGGAAGGAAAACCAAACATACAAAGAATAGCCAATAAGAAGTTTGATGCAAACCTCATGATCACGTGATCATGCAATCTATAATCAAGATTGAGATATCATCCTGGAAAGCTAAAATAGGTCTGATAGGAGTGTGACACAATGAAACCTACCCCAAGGCACCAACACTATTGAAATGAAGTCGAATGATGCCACAAAGCTAGTTAGTCTTTGATAAGTCAAATTCAGTTCATTCAAGTGAAGAATGCAAGAATCACTCTCACACGTTAAAACTAAAAAATTTTGAAGTGTTATTCATCAGTGGCTGCCAAAATTTAGGTTACATGAGTTTAAATAGCTCTTAAAAAATTAACCCTAATGAATCTACCCTAGTGGACTGATTTGGCCCAATAACAAAACTAACCTAAAAACCTTAAACTAAAACACTCATAACCTGATTCAAACAAGCTTTGGATCCTAACTAAAAACAAAGTATTAATTAAGCCCAAACAAGCCTTGGGTTGTAGCTAACAAAATAAAATAAAGCTCATAATATTAAATCCATGTTCTGCTGTGAGAAGAAGATAAGGAAAGAAAATATTATAGAACTGATTCAAGGCTTATTTATAGCCTTTCATACAACCCATTAATCCTAGAAACTAAAGGAAAAGGTAGTCGCTCATATTGTTTCCAAGTTGTAGTAGGATTCTTTTGTTTTCTTTATTGTGTTTTCTCTCCTCCTAACAAGAAAATAAATAAAATAATAAATTCTAATACTTAAAAGAAATAATAAATTTTCTCATACATAATAAGAAGTTCAAAACTAATTAAGAATCCATAAAACACATAGAAACATCATAAACACAAGGCTAACCAAAAATTTAGAAAATTGTCAGCCTTGTTACCGAAACCTCATGGCCCAAACAAGGTTGGATTAAGCCCCTCTTGCATATGGATAAGATGTATTAAGACCTCCTCTTGATACTTCAATGGACCCTTCAAATCTGACTTAGTTGAAACTTCAAAACTAATGCATTCAATGCCTCTTTCAATGTCTTTATCTTGGATTGAGTCATGGGCCCATTTGGAATATGTAATGGGTCCTTATTGGTGTTTGTGGGCTGATCCACATCAACCCCTCTCTCCTCGGAAGGATTCAATCTCGAATCATAACATGTGTCAAACAAAGTAAAATCAGCAATATTAAAAGTAGCACTAACACCATACTCACCTAGAAGATCAATTTTGTATGCATTATGATGCGAACCTTGTGATCATATGGTCACACAACCCATAATCAAGATTGAGATCTGATCTTGGAAAGCCAAAATAGGTCTGATTGGAGTGTGACACAATGAAAACCTGCCCCCAAGGCACCAACACTATTGGAATGAGTAGAATGATGCCACCAAGCTAGTTAATCTTCGATAAGTCAGATTCAGTTCGTTCAACAACTGAAGAATGCAAGAATCACTCTCACATGTTAAAACTGAAAAATTCAGAAGTAATATTCATCAAAGGCTGCCGAAATTTTGGTTACATGAGTTTAAATAGTTCTTGAAAAATTAACCCTAATGGACCTCTTATGTGGTCTTATATGAGGTCCACTCAAAACTGACCTAAATCCCTAATCTAAAAAGCCCATAACTTGATCCAAACAGGCCTTGGATCTTAATTGAAAACAAAGTATTAATTAAGCCCAAACAAACCTTGGGTTGTAGCTAACAAAATAAAATAAAGTCCCTAATAGAAAATCCATGTTCTGCCATGAGAAGAAGAGAAGGAAGTAAAATATTACAGAACTAATTCAAGGTTTATTTATAGCCTTCCATACAGCCCATTAATCCTAGAAATAAAAAAAAAAGGTAGCCACCCATGTTGTTTCCAAGTTGTAGTAGGATTCTTTTGTTTCCTTTGTTGTCCTCACCTCATGGCCCAAATAAGGTTGTATTGGGCCCCTCTTGCACATGGATAAGATGTACTGGGGCCTCCTCTTGATACTCTAATGGACCTTTCAATTCTGACTAGGTGGAAACCTTTAAAACCAATGCATTCAATGCCTCTTTCAATGCCTTTGTCTTGGACACAAGGTTGTAATTTTGATTTTCTTTGGTTAGGAAATTGTTCCTTATACATGTGAACCCAAAACCAATCATCGTGTTGGAAAATAACTTGTTTACGCCCCTTATTTGCTTTAGAAGCATACAGTTTGTTCTTTTTCCCTATTTGTAGTCGAACTCCCTCATGAAGTTGTCTCACCATCTTTGCCTTCTTTTCACCATCTAAACTTGCCATTTCTTCAAAAGATAAAGGAATTAAGTTCATAGGAGTTAGTGGATTAAACCTATAAACAATTTCAAAATGAGAAAAGTCAGTGGTTGAATGCACCGTTCTATTATAAGCAAACTCAACAAAAGGCAAACATTCTTCCCAACTTTTTAGATTCTTTTGAATAAAAACAGGCAAAAATAAAGTTTTATTCACTACCTTAGTTTGTCCATCTGTTTGAGGATGACAAGTTGTCGAAAATATGAGTTTAGTTCCTAACATTCCCTACAAAGTCTTCCAAAAGTAGCTAAGGAACTTAACATTATGATATGACACTGTACTCCTAGGAATGCTATGCAAACATACAATCTCCCTAAAGAACAAGTTTGCAATATGAGATGCATCACCAATCTTATGACATATAATGAAATGCGTCATCTTAGAAAACCTATCAACCAAAACAAAAATAAATCTCTACCTTTCTTTGACCTAGGTAAACCTAAAACAAAGTCCATAGAGATATCTAACCAAGGTTCAGTATTGTAAACCCTGTTGCACCCTCGTGAGAGCGCGGCGTCGCGGCGACCCTTTCCGAAGCGGGGGATTGTTTCGGGGTTTTTGTTTTTGTGAATAAGAGAGTCGCCACCTAGTATTATGTTCATTAGAAAACCTAACTGGTCTTTCAAAGATTCTAAGGCAAGGGACTGGTTGCGTAAAGGGAAGGTTTTAGTACCCCTAGTACGCCCTACCTAAGGTAAGCTGCTTGGTGGTTGGTTTTCCTTATAATTGTTATGCTGTTGGTGTTTTTTAATCCCATCAGTTTTCCTAGGATAGGTTTACTATGAAAAAAAAATTGGGTTCAAAGTCTAAAAGCAAGAACCCTTGGCCAATATAGATCATACCTTTAGATATGTCTACAGCGTGCCAAGAAGAACCGATGCAGATCTCTTGAAATCTATGTTTGATTTAAAACTAAATTTATAACCTCTGAATGAAAAGATAGCTAAGATAGAAATCTAAGGAGATTCAATGTGCTTCGAAGCTCATTTTTTCCTTAGTATTTCAAGTGTTCGAGACTTGTAAATCGCAAGGAAAAGGAACAAAAATTTAGAAATCTAAGGAAATTCAGAGCGTTTTAAAAGTCTATTTTTTCCTTGGTGTTTCATACTTTCATGGATCGTAAACTGTGGAGTCAAAAATTGAAATGTCCTCAATTATAATCGAGGTTCTTTCAAGGATATGTGATGGCTTATTATTCCTAGAAAAATATTTTGGATATCAACCACTTGGTTTTTTTTATCCAAACATTAACAATGAATAATAACAAGTTATTCCCAATAATATTTTGGATATTAATCCCTTTAGGATTTCTTTATCCAAATATAAATGGTGAATAAAGTAGAATTCCCCAAAAATAAGATTTTGTATTTTTGGAATATTGGCCAACACCCTTTGGTGTTTTACAAACATGTTGTAAAATCCAGAATGCAAGAAAATAATTTTTGTTTGTGTTTAAGAAATCCATGTGAAAACACATTTTCGAAACTTCAAATATTTGTTTTTTTTTAAAAAAAAGGAATGTTCAAAATACGTTAGGGTATTGGCCGTATGCAACACACAAAAACATTTTTATATTTTTATTGAAACACGAGTATCACAATTAAATGCAAACATCACAATAGAAGGTAGCAAACCATCATATATATTATAAGATTTACAAGAAACTTAAAACAACTAAAAAAATGTTCAAAGCCGGCTTATCTTAAATTTTTATAACTGGAAATGAAACACCTCTGTAGGCTCAAGGGAGCCAAAGTTCTGAAACCAAAATTTGAAATCTAAATTCTAGTGCAGTGTCCGTGACTCATGACCTATCTTTTTTTACCAATATGGGAGATGTTGCCATACTAGTTTAATACAAAAGAGAAAACGAAAAAACAGAAAAAGTGAGCTGATGATTGAAGAACCAACAGCCCCCCCACGGTTCCTCATGAACCAGCGAAAGAAAAAAAAAAGAACCAACCAACTCTTAACATAATCACTCATCTAAAACTTAAAGCCATGGCAGGAACAAAAGGCAATCATTCATTGTATGGTCTAAAATTGAAAACAAATGTGCAAAGCTGTTGCGATGTCGCAGTCGCACATATTAATTACCCTAGCTTCAAACACAACACACAAGATAGTATAGAGCAAGCAAGGGGTCGATCCCACGAGGAAGGTTCAAGTCAGATTTTTATGCTAGATGATATGCAATTTAGGGGGAGTTTGGATGTTATCTAGGCTAAAGCAAAAGAAAATAGAAAACTATCAAACAAAATTTAATAAAATCAGAAAATTATCAAGAGAACAAACCTTGGTTGCAAGCACACACCCACCTACAGAAATGATGAAGAAGACCCTAAGAAAATTGACCTAAGACATAAGCTAGCTGTGAAGGAAACTGAAATTTACTAAGAGGGCAAGTGAATAGAAATGAAATGATGCCAATTCTAAAACATCTAACAAACAAAAAATGAATAAAATGGAAAGAACAAATCATGGTAGAGGGTCGACCTTAACTATGGGGTTGGCCAGCATGCATGTGTGAGTTGTGCTGGAATTTGTTGAAAAATTATATGCTGGAATTGATGTTTCAGTGTGTGTGTTCTGCTGGAATTTGTTGAAAGATTATATGATGGAATTGATGGTTTTAATGTGTCTGTTCTGCTGGAAATTGTTGAAAGATTATATGCTGGAATTGATGGTTTCAATGTGTGTGTTTTGTTGGAACTTAGTGACAGTTTATGTGCTGGGTTTGTTACAGCATGTGTATATGTGTGTGTTCATCCCGAATTGTGTGTTCTGTAGCGAATTTGTGATTCGCTGCCGAAGATGAGTTGTCTGCAGCGAATTTGTGATTCACTGCCGAAACTGCGTTGTCTATAGCAAATTAGCATTTGCTATTGAATTGTGTGTCTTGTAGTATTTGTGGTTCACTGCTTAAGTTGAGTTATCTGCAGGGAATTTGTGATTCGCTACCGAAACCGAGTTGTTGCAGTGAATTTGTGATTCGCTACCGAAACCGAGTCATCTACAGCGAATTAACATTAGCTGCCGAATTGTGTGTTTTGCAGCAAATTTGGGATTCACTACCGAAGTTGAGATGTCTGCAGCGAATCTGTGATTCGCTTCTAAAACTGAGTTGTCTACAACAAATTAGCATTCGCTGTCGAAATGTGTGTTTTGCAGCGAATTTGTGATTTGCTGCCGAAGTTAAGTTGTCTGCAGCAAATTTGTGATTCGTTGTCGAAACTGAGTTGTCTGAAGCGAATTAGCATTCGCTGCTGAATTGGGTGTTCTGCAGTGAAATTTATGATTCGCTATCGAAACTGCGTTGTCTGTAGCAAATTAGCATTCGATGTTGAATTGTGTGTTCTGCAGCGAATTTGGGATTCACTGCTGAAACTGAGTTGGCTGTAGTGAATTTGTGATTCGCTGCCGAAACTGAATTGCCTGCAGCGAATTAGCATTCGCTGCCGAATTGTGTGTTCTACAACAAAATTATGATTCGCTGCCGAAGGTGTATTGTTTGCAGTGAATTTGTGACTCGCTGCCGAAATTGAGTTGTCTGCAGCGAAGTAGCATTCGTTGCCGCAAAACATGTTGGCAGCAGCAAAGTAGCATTCGCTGTCGAAATTATGGCGCCAGCAGCAAAACAGTTTTTGCTGCCGAATTGCGCAGCCTGTAGGGAACCAGTTTTCGGTGCCGATTTCTACAATAGACCTCCCATAAATGACTTAAATGCTAGTAACAATTTCATGGTATGATGGTGTAAAATATGGAACACGTGAATGTGAACATATGAACTTTTGAAATAAGTATGGTGATGAATGTGATTCAAAGATACAAATGTATTGATTTGTGACAATTGATGTCGTAGGTGGTGCGGTCGGGATCAGACCATCGTCAAGACAACAACCCATAGGTGGAGCAGGTAGGTGACTTGCACCTTCCTTTTTCATAGCGTTGAATAATGAAATACTTTATCATGAATGTTACCGTATAGTGTTAGGACATATACCAGATTGTCAAATGCTTAAATGTTGATAAATGGTTGATTAGCTTCGGCTAATGGCATCCAAACAGATGATCGGGACAAACGATTGAATAGCTTCGGCTAATGGCATCTGAATGAATGACCGGGACAAAAGAATGATTAGCTTCGGCTAATGGGATCTGAATGGATGACGATAAATGAATGATTTGCTTCGGCTAATGGCATTTGAATGGATGACCGGGACAAATGAATGATTTGCTTCGGCTAATGGCATCTGAATGGATTACCGAGACAAATGGTTGACTAGCTTTGGCTGATGGCGTTCAAAGTGGATGGCCAGGGTGAGTGAACGGTTAACCCCGATAAATGATTGCCTTAAGAGGATAGCCGGATTTAAGATTATGACTTATCGCAAGAGTTGGTGCATCTATATCTATTGCAAGTTGTTTATACCAAGTACATGAAGGAATTACAAATGTCACGCTTCAAACATGAGATAATGTTAATGTTTCATTAAACTGCCAGACCGTTTATTATCATTATTATTATTAAGTAATTGCATTCTTATAAATGTTTTGTACTGCAGCAGGGACGTCACACCAACGAGGTGCCTAGGAAACCCAATACACGGGAACATACTTTTGCAAGGAATCATGTAGTTGCATTCTAAATCACGATGTATTTTGTATGAATCAATGCACTAAACATATTAGCTATTATTAGATCCTTTTTGTTTAAATTCGTGATGACTATTAGTAGGATAGGAATGCAAACTCATGTCTATGTACGTATATTTTTAATTTGAACTTCTAATCATGCAAACATAATATTATGTGTTTATGTAAGATTCACTTTTAAATGAAATGTTGATTGTTGTTGATGTATGGATTGTATCTTGATGACGTGAGGGAATAGGTTCGCCGATTACCGACACAATGTGTGTCAAGTATAAAAAAAAATTACCGTTGTTTTGGGCTTGAAAAGCCAGGTTGTTACAGTTGGTATCAGAGCACTTGGTCTAGATCCTGAGGATCATTGATAATTGTGTTGTTGTGGTGAATGTTAGGATGATACACACCCGACAAGGAGCACGAACTGAGCCGCCCTCCTTAGAAAGGAAGGGCGGGAACCAAGGTGCCCAAGGTTGGCAAGATGAAGATCCCTTGGATGATACGACATCTCATGCTCCGGTGATACCACCCGAAACTTTGCAGGGGAAGCTGCGGTAGCCTAACCAAACAAAGGAACTACCCCCAGTTGCAACAGAGCAGCAAGAAAGATCAGAAGCACAACCATCACCTATTCCAACTGGTGTGCCCCCACAGTATGTAGACGCGAGACTCCTTGTACAAATAGTTAAAGCAGTGATGGAGGGCATGGCTAGTTCGGCGACACAAACAACTCCCACCATACAGATTCCACAAGCAGCCCCTTATGACTGGCACGACCATGGACAACGTGGTGCTACTAGTGCGACTAGTCAAGAGTATGAGGGAAATGGGTTGTGAACCATATATAGGGGAACAAGATGCAGAGATAGCCGGGAGATGGATTAGGAAGGTAGAAAAGACCATGATTCAAATAAGCATACCCGAAGGTTTGAGGGTAAATTGTGCAACCTAGTTACTGTCCGATAGGGCCATGACATGGTGGGAAACAGTTCAGCTGAGGCGTGCAACCGAGACAC
>Ga0307517_10005775_pt1 | contig 18511 bp, 13 predicted proteins | sample 23_EM_MG_FD_194515 | JGI IMG/M metagenome (GOLD analysis project Ga0307517, IMG submission 194515) | Populus trichocarpa ectomycorrhiza microbial communities from riparian zone in the Pacific Northwest, United States - 23_EM | ecosystem: Host-associated > Plants > Roots > Unclassified | place... | reverse complement strand
TCATCTGAGACTGGGAGGGTGACATCCTTCAAATCAGATTTTAAGCTAGCTTTTGAGACATCTAATTGAGGTGAATCCTCCAGCCGAGTTCATAATGTGCAGAGTGAATATTCACTCTGCACTGTTCACTTCTTGAAGTGAATAGTGCGGAATGAATTAATTCACCCCGCACAGTGGTCACTTCAAGAAGTGATTAATTCACCTGGCACTGTTCACGTGAACAGTGCCAGGTGAATTAATTCACGGGTCATTGTTCACATGAACAGTGACTCCACTGTTCATTGAATTAATTCACTCCAGTGTTAACTTCAAAACAGTGCTAGGTGAATTAATTCACAGGTCACTGTTCACATGAACAGTGACTCCATTGTTTATTGAATTGTGTCCGACTCGAAAAAATTCAATTTTTTTTAATTGTGTTTTACTAAAAAACTAGTATTTAATATTATTCAATAACACTACATAAATTAAAAGGAGATCGCATGATGACGTAGTATTTGCAGAATTTGATCGCAATTTCAATTTTGTTTCTGATGATATTTTACTTGATTTTGTTGCACGCTCAAAAAATCATGAAAACTGTAGTCCTTATCGGATGAATTTCATACGTGATGAAATTGTAGACAAGTTAATGGAACAATTAAAAATATTTGATATAAAATATTATTTATTTAATGATGTAATAGTGGTAGTTAAATTTACAATATTTAAATTAAAAATCATCAATATTAATATATATCTTTTTTAGTTATTTTATAACATCAATTTGAGAAGCATGTTTAACTAAATACATTAAACTACTTTTTATTCAACCTTAATTTCAACCACAGTTTTAACCAAACATATATAAATATCAAACCAAACTCAAGTAAATTTTTTTTTTTCAAACGATAACCACAAATATTATCACAGTAACCAACATACCAAACATAGGTGCACCCTTGATATTGCCTTTAAAAAGGAGCCTTCTTTTACATAATTAATCCAGGCGATTGTACCGGAGATGAGTTGATGGAGAGACATCAGATCCACGCCCAGCACTTGAGATTTTAAAATCACTCGAATATATTTTCAAGAGGTCAGGTCCAAGATTAGAGCAGTGTGGCGAATGAATATGCTATTATTTCACTGCAGCGATGCTGACAGGGAATATGTGCCGTATTTTTCAAATTAAAATTATAGGATCGTGTGATAGTGGTGAACAATCACTCCCTCAAGATTCACACATCTTGGAAGAATGACTCATGCAACTGTTTATTGCCAAACCATCATATCCTTCAAATTGCGTTTGTGATCCTCATCTTATGCACCCCTTTCAAATCACAAATCCACTACCCCTTCTCTTGGAAGAAATTTATTCATTTAAAAAGAGATTTTCTGGTATCATTTTCATTTTTTACAGTAGAAGTTTGTTCCAAAACATATAACAAATTAATAACCAACTGTCAAAACCATATAATAAAATAATTTTGAAATCATTGCGTTAGTAATTTTTGGTAAAAAAATATATCCCATTTCTGTTTTCAAAAATTTTAAAAAGAAAAAAACAAAGAGAAACATAATAGCCAATCTATTATTCTAAGATAAAGTTTATTTTCTATTTGTTTATTTTTAGTTTTTTTTTCTATTATATCCTTTTCTAGCCTATTTGTTTGGAATAAGGCTTAAAATCATGGTAAATTTATAACATTAAAAGCTCAAGTATAAAAAAAATAAGAGGCGGATAAAATTGATGGTTACTTAAAAATGCATTTTTGATCATAAAAATTATTTTTTTATTTTTTTGATCATTGGATGAGAAAAAAACAAAGACCTATAAAAAAATAGTTTTAGAGAAAAATTGTATAGTTGTCATGATTTTGACAACAAAACAGGTCAATTTTCATGTCAAAATATTTCATTTGATGATGAAAGCTTATTGATAGTAGTTTTAAATCCTGGTATTACTGGAAAAAATAAATTCAAACTTGAAAAGTTTTGTGAAATCGATTTAATTTTTTGGTTTTTACTATTAAAGGGCACATGAGAGTTGATTGAAAAATAGGTTGTTTTAATAAAAAAAAATTACAAACTTGGTTTTCTATCTAGGTTCCAACCATTATAATTGTTAGAAATTGCGGAAGAAAACAATATATTATCTACCATAACAGATAATTCATTGCTCACTTTATTTAAAAGAAAAAAAGACGAGGAGCTTGGACTTGGATTTTTTAAATGATTTAGTTGAATTTTAATAATTTATTTTTTTAAATTATTATGTATTTTAAATGACAATAATAAATTGCCAATATAAATTCAATTAAACTCATTTTGTTTTTAATTATATTTTTTTTATAATATTTTTTTAAAAATATCATGGTTTGTTTTTATCATCTTAATTGTTTTTTTAAATCAAAATCGAATTTTTACCAGGCACTGGAATTAGTATTAATTACTCTCTCTCTATATATATTCTTAAAAAAATAAATATATAATTCTTTTTTCAAGACCAAGTAATATTTTTGGGTTATTCTTCCACAAATAATCTCCAATTAAGACAGGATTTCCACACTAATACATAAAAGGTTTATGATAATTGATACAGTTAGGAGAATTTTTTTCAGAAATAAATTTATAGAAAAAAAAAGAAAAAAAAGGGAAAGAAATCTAAGCATTTTCCCCTGGTGGAATTGCAGAAGGGGACGAAGCATCGTCAGACTCAGGAATAGAGAGAGAAAAGAGAGGATCGACATTCGCACAAGTAACAAACGAAGCACGTGGCAAACGTACAGAATCTTGATCCTCAACAACACACAACGCTGCAATTTTATCTATGCACAACAGAAAAGGGAGAGGGAGAGGGAGAGGGAGAGAGGCTGTTGGAAAAAGAATCCAGGCACCAAGTAAGAATTAAATTCCTTCTGTAGAAGATAAATGGACAATACAAATGCGGTAAAGGGAATAATAAAAGAGTAGGTTCCTAGTTGGGGTAGTTGCAAGAGCACATTGGAGGGGAGGGGTTATTCTGGTATCGGATTCTTGTTTGTTTAATCCAACTCATGCCTACTTAATTCCCCCAAGAATGCGAATTCCAAAGAAGCCGGTTTCCTTTTGCCTTTCTCTTTTCTCTCCTGAATTTCCCCGTCCTTTCGATTCTCGAATTAGCTTCTTTTCGGGATTTCATTATAAAACTCCTAACTTCTCCTTCGCTAAACCAAAGCAAATTCACTCCGCAGGTTAGTTCTCTCTCCCTCTCTCTCTCTACTGATTTCGTTTCTCATTTTATTAAATCGTTTTGAAAATCTGCATCATTCCTCGTTTTATTGTTGAAGAAATATGAGGAGTTTTTTTAGTGTAAAATTTGGTGGAATCATAGGTGGAATTAGAGTAGGTTTTGATGGAGGAATTGGATTTTTAGGTGTTACTTTGGAGCGAATGTTGGAAGATACTTAGACTGGGAACATGCACTTTCACTCTGTGCTTTTTGATTCAAATTTGCAGGTAAGATGTCAGCAATTGAGGTTTTTTTTTTTTTCTTTTTTTTAAAAAACCCTTTTAGGTTGAGTTCTTGGTTTTACTCTTCTTCTTCTTCTTTTTTTTTACCAAGAAAACAGTGTTTTTATTTTTGCAGAGGACTTCATGGCTGTTGTGTGCTGTTTGCTAGTCATTTCACCTATAGTGTTGGATTATGTAGATTGGTCAACTTTGATCATAAGAGCACTTAACCCTTTTTTTTTTTTTTTTTCCTTTCATTTCCTTTTACTTTAATCATGCGTGTTTTGTATCCATCTAATATGGCTTAATGCGAGTCGTGTATGTACCATAAAACCTTGTTTTCTTGAATTTGTTGAGTAATGGATTTCTTTCGTGTTGTGCATGGTGTGATTTGAATGTCATTATTTATCGATGTTAAAAGTTAATTCTTTTGAATATCTCAGGAGTCAATCAGTTGCACATGAGCTATAAGATGGACAAGGGTCAGAAGGCTGTTTTAGCTGACCAGAGATTGAGCTCTGAGCTTATGGAGAGTAGGGATGGAGTTCAAGAACCATGCATATGGTCATCTCCTGAAGGGGGGAAAGATGAAGCTGAACTTGGAAAACGGATCTTCTGCAATAGGTCATTGAACATGAGAAATATTATAGCTGTCGGCTTTGATATGGATTACACATTGGCACAGTATAAGCCTGAAACCTTTGAGAAACTTGCGTATGAAGGCACGATTGAAAAGTTGGTGTCTAATCTTGGCTATCCTGAAGAGGTTTGTCTTTCTTAAAACCTGTGCTGCTTTGCTCCATTGAATTTGACAGTATGTTGGCTAAGAATGGTGTTTCTATGCAGTTGTTGGGCTGGACATTTAATTGGAAGTACATGGTCAGAGGATTGGTTGTAGATAAAAAGAGAGGCAATATCTTGAAGGTTACTCATCAATAATTTCTCATTAGCTGTTTTTTACTTAAAGAACATTTGTGTGGGAAAATATTTGAACTAGTGATTTGCATTAAACAGATGGATCGTCATAAATATGTGAAAGTGGCATACCATGGATTTAGAGAGTTGACCAAGGAAGAGAAAGTTGGCACCTATGGGAATACTCTGATACGAGATGCTTTTGACGAGCCAGATTATGCGCTTATTGATACTCTTTTCTCATTAGCTGAAGCCTATTTGTTTTCCCAGCTTGTTGACTATATGGACAAAAACCCAGGAAGAGTTCCAGCAAGAGTAGAGTAAGAATGCAACATTTATTTTTATTGTCTTATGTGGTACTAGGTCTTTTATTTATTTATTTATTTATGTGGATTCTCTATCATAGTAAATTCCAACTAAACCAAATCCCTTTTCTATTCCCCTTCATATGCTGATTCAATTTTGCCAACTTAGTTGTTGCTATAACTTTGTTTAAGATTAAAAAAGCTTTCAGGGCCTAAAATATACCAACTTCAGGCAGAACTTGTTTCTCTGCTGTGAATTTCACTGGTTTAGCAATAAAAGTGTGCACTTTGAATGGTAAAAACAAGCATGTCTACATATGTGGTTTAAAACCAGCAGAAATGTCATAGTACGGCTACATAATACAGATGGGGTTTTTAACAATGAATTATTCATTTCCTTGCAAAGGGTTTCCATATTTAAGGTTATCCAACTTTTAGGAGTCAAGTAATTATTGGGGTTCGTATTAAAGATGAAATGTTATGGTATTGCTATTGAATAACATCCACAAGAATCACCTACAGTTGTTTGTAGATAATAAATAACCAATTGATGTGGTGGAGGGTAGACCTGTTCTTCAATGAAGTGTAGATCTTGAAAGCTCATTGTTTCACAACCAACTCTTTCAGCTATGCTCGCATGTACAAAGATGTTCGATCTGCTGTTGATATGTGCCATCGTGATGGAACTTTAAAGCAAATGGTAGCAAAAGATCCTATAAAGTAAGTTAAAAAATTGGCATTAATTCCTCAAGCGGTTGTCAATCATTGGAGATATTTCTGCTTTTCTATTTATGCTGCTTTTCTATTTAAGAAGGTTATATTTATTAGTTAAGAAGAGACTTTAATTGCAGTTTATTTTGAAGTTTGTTTTGCTGAATAGACAAATGATCTAATGGATGCTGGTTTAGACAGAATAGACAAATGATTTATATAATTTTTGGGTTATTTGGAAAAGGTTCTTTTAACTTGTTCTTCTTTATTTTTGGTTATGGGTGCTTTTGTCTTTATGTCTCTGGGCTTCATCTACTAGGTACATCAACGAGGATAAGTCTATAGTTCCACTTCTCAAAATGCTCAGGGATTCTCAACGGGCAACGTTCTTGGTAACAAATAGGTATTAAATCTTCCCCTCCCCATTCCTGTTCTTTTCCCCATTGGAATGCTATGGATAATGAATATCTTTTCATATTCAGAACAAATGTTACATAACATCCTGGCAGATTTCTTTCTAGTTTCTTGCATGAGACTTTTCTGGATGTTACAACTTACTTGAGATGGGACTATAAGTAATCATTGCTTTATCTTTGCAGTTTATGGGACTATACAAATATTGTGATGAATTTTCTCTGCGAGTCCCGTACCCTCGATGCTTGCAACTTTGATTGGCTTCAGTACTTTGATGTTGTCATCACTGGCAGGTAATGTTTTTTTCCTTAAAACAGCATATTTAATAGCTAAAATATTGATTGTTGATTCCTTTTTTTATTAAAGAAGTTTAGTAATTAGCATTTGGCATATAATTTGCACCAAAATTGCAAAAATATTATTTTAACTAATAGCCAGCTTCCATCAGCATGTTATAAAACCATGGATTGCATTCTTAAAGATGCTTTTAACAGTCTTGTTCTGATAATAAGATAGAATTATATCCACACTTTGAAGTATTAATTTTCGCTCTTGTTTGAAAAATTCTGTTCTGCCAGTAGCTCCAATATTTTGTGTTTTAGGGTAATTTATGACAGTTGTTGACTTTGACTATATATACAGTGCAAAACCGGGATTTTTCCATGAAGAAAGTAATGCTAATCTTTTTGAGGTTGAACCTGAATCTGGCAAGCTTATCAATACTGATAATGGAACTCCTATGGCTCAGGTTAGTGTAGCAGTAGTTCTATTGTCCCTTAAACCTGTTTGACATTCTTATGCTTCTCCTTATTATGTCTGTCGGTGTGTTTTTTATTCTTTTTTCAAAAAGGTTGGAAATACTTCACCTAGCATAACACTGAAGAAGCAAAATGAGCGTTGCAGGGTTTTCCAGGTATGTTAAGAAAGTTCTTAGTTAATTAAATCCATCTAAGCAATTGTATATAAAAGGCAACATCAATGACTTAGATCATATCAACTGAATTTTTAGATGGAAATGACAAATACGAGACATCTAATGATGTCCTTCAATCTGACATTTCAGGGAGGGACTGTTCGTCATCTGCATAAATTACTCTCAATTGGGTCAAGTTCACAGGTAAATCTTTGTCCTGTTTATCATTCTTAATTCCTTGAACAAATTATATTTCCTTCTAGTATTCCATTTTTGTTAAATGGGTGTGCAAGGCATGGAAGGAAAGTACTGCCCATAAACATGAAAGAAAAAACCTTTCTTGTGATTATATACTGTACTTCTGGGCATATTGGATGACTGCTCTTTTGTACTGTTATTTTTCGGAATTATATCCATGGCAAGAAAGAATGTGGGTTTGTCATTTTTCTTTTTTTGTTTTAATATTGAGTAACTTTATGATTGATGGTTGAAATCTTTTGTACTGTTATTTTGCGGAATTAATCTTTTTTTGGTTTGTCATTTTGCTTACATCAGATGCTGAGCTGCTTGCTCTTGATATGCTTTTTTTTGGATTCATGCATGTGAATTTTAGATCTAACAACTGTTTAATCCCATAGGTTCTGTATGTTGGGGATCATATCTATGGAGATATTTTACGCAGCAAAAAAGTTCTCGGTATTGCACTCTTTCTTGTCTTCTGATTCCTATTTTCTGTAGCCTTTGAAGCTAATATGGACTGGTTATGAATTATCATTTTGTGTAAGGCACTTATGTAATCAACAAATGGGGTGTGCACAAAACTATTTTAGGGTCTGCATGGGGAATGAATAAAAATAGAAGTTGACACGTGCTATCTCTAATTCCTCACTTGAACATCTAGAATTCCCCCTTGCACATCAAGCCCATCAATCACAGTTTTGCAATTAAAATATTATATTTAGCCATAGCTACGGGGTGTGGTGTGTGTCTTGTGTTGGTTTTTGCAGTTTACCTGCCATTTATGCCTTTATGAGCAGGTTGGAGAACAATGCTTGTTGTTCCAGAGCTTGAGGCAGAGGTAAAACTGCTTTGGGAACTAAGGGACTCACGCAAGGTAATTTTTGAAATTTCTTAAGCTCTGGTGACAGTTTTTTTATGCCTCGTCCTTGTAGAAAAGGCTAACAGTGGAAGTTCAAGATTCTGAATCTCACAAAGGCATCAACAATTACTATTAGTTGTTTGGTTAATTTTACAGTCAGAGAAATCTACCTTAATATTAATTTCTATTACTGAAATTGCTCAAACCGAATCATTGCATGGAATGCATTGAGGAACTGTAAAATTGGTGCATCTCTTGTGCTGGAAGTCGGAGAGCAATATTTATGTCTTCTTCCTTAGACACCTGTATTTCAGGACTCACTGTTGCTATGTTGGACTTTTTTACTACCAGTTATCCAGGTGGTCATGAGATGCTTAAGTTTGTCCATTTTGTGGTCCAATGTTTGAAATCTAATGATAATTAAGCTATTCGAGGATGTATTAAGTTGTTTATCCTGGTCAAGTCAGTTGCTCTTCTTTTCCCTTGCATAAACTTTTTGCAGGCACTTCAGTTGATGAGAAGTGACCGTGATCACATTGAAGATCAAATACATCGTCTAAGGTGGTCTCTTGAGTAAGTACATATCTGGAGTCTTATTTTCTGATCATACTATGATATAAAATCACCTCTTAACACCCCCCAAACCAACTTTATCTAAAGTCTGAAAGGTAACGGGAAATTTTATGTAGAGTTATATAATCTGTTTCTCCCAACCAATTGATCCATGGTAGGGATTTTCCTAAATTGTTCTTGTCTTTTCTTTTTTACATTAGCTGCCAAAATCTAGACTATAGTGGTGCTTTTTATTGCAATGTGGTAGATGCAGAATAAAATGAAACCTGCAGTTTGGATTTTGAACATTGTGTTGTGCACTAATGAACTTGCTTCTAGTAATTGCGAAAAAGATGGAATACTGCTGACATGAGTAAAACAAAACTTGTGAAAGAAATGATTGATCCGGTATGATTTTAGTTCTTTTGCTTGGAAAAAGTGAAACTGGAATTTCTTACACAGCTTTGAAGATCTTAAAGCCGATCAGAAGCAGGAGAAGTCTGCTTTGGTAGAGGATTTGGAGGTTAGGTTGCTTGTTTGTGATGCTAGTGTTGCTATTGGAATATTTACAGATAGATTATTAAAGTCACTGATTAGTTATTCAATGGTTTCTTTGAACAGCTCCAGAGGGATCACGTAAGAATCAAACATCAACAGGCTCAACGAGAATGTCACCAAAAGGTAAAGCTGCTCTTTTGTCCCTTGCGACTCCCAACTCTCTGCAACCAGTCTAATAATAAGGTTTTGATTTTTGACTTCTTCACTGATTAATTTACAGTTTCACAAGGTCTGGGGACAACTCATGAAGACGGGCTACCAAAACTCTCGCTTTGCACATCAGGTGAGATCTATGTCCTTCCATCATAGAACCTATTGCTGCTTTGTGCGTGCTTTCTTTTCAAAAATGCTGGGCCAAAATTATCCTACATTTTTTTTTTTTTTATATCATGAAGCCTCAGTGTTCATTTCGGTTTGTTCTTAAATGTCTTCTGCACAAACAGGTTGAGAGATTTGCCTGTCTTTATACCAGTCAAGTATCCAACTTAAGCCTTTACTCTCCAAACAAATACTATAGACCCGGTGAAGATTTCATGCCCCACGAATTCAATATTCTTCCAATGTGAACCCTGTTTGCTTGCCGACTACAGTTTAAAAGGGGGCATGATTTAATTTTTTTTTTTTTTGCCATGGAAAAGGATAACGATAATCCTTTAACCAAAATGTTTTTTTTTCCTTGAATGAAAGTGTGACATGAATAACTCTGTTTTTATACAACAGATGCTTACAACTGTATTCCAAATATTGTCTATAGTAGCTAGATGCTTACAACTGCATTCCTTCCAAATATTGTCTATAGTAGCTACGTACGAGATTTGCTCGATTGAATGATGATTTCTTCCCAACTTAAAAAGTGTGGCTATATTCTGAGCGTTTATATTGATAGCAACAAGTATATCACACAGTTTTGACTTTTGAGTTGTAAACAAAGGTGAAATGAGATTGACATATTTTAGAGAGATACTGAGCAAGAGAACCAAGGAAAATTTGATCATTGATCATGCAACTGCTAGCAATCCAATCCCAGTATTAATGTTCATTTTAGGTTTTGTAGCAAATTTTATTTTATTTTTTTTGCTGGAAAATTAGACGGCAGCGTTCTTGATGCTTGGTTGAAGGCCCACGTTATATTATTTGGTTCATAACGGAAAACTTTTAGGTAGCGTCATTATTGTTTCAGGGTAAAAGGAAGGGATAGTTGAGACAAAAGCCTAGATGGAATAGAAGACGGAGATGTGTTTAGCAGTGTTACGGAAGACATAATAAATAATTATGATAGATATGTATTATAATGTTTGAAATAATATATAGATATTATTGTTTTTATTTTAGTGTTAATCAATATTACTTTTTAGAACTAATTTAAACTCGTAGAAATTGTACTAAAAAAAGATTGCAATTATTGTAAAAGAAATAACTCATTGCTAAGAAGATATAATCAAATTATGATTTACTCAATCATTAAATCATTTCTCTAAATATATTTAATAATAAAATAAATATTTAAACCAACTATTATAATCCAATTTTGAGTCAAAATTCTTTTATGTAAAAAAATATTTTTCTGAAATATTCAAAAAGTAAAAAGAATTATAAATTCAATACCCAAAAATATTTTCAGGACACAAATAGATAAACTTTTGAGCTACAACAAGGTAAAACACTAAAAGGATAGTCAGTTTGGAATATTATTGCTAAGATAGGCCAAAGAATGACTTAATTGAAGCAAAATTAAGTTTGAAAGTCAACTTGGTCAAAATTAAAAGAATTAATTAAGTTCAATGGTTCAATTAAACTTTTAATGGGTTTAATTGATTTAGTTAAATACTTAATTGAAAAAAAATTAAGTTTGGAGGTGTAATTCAGGTCAATTTGCAATAATTACCAGATCAAGAACCCAAATGAACTTTATAGAGGCTACTTCGTGCAATTAGGAGCTTAATTGTAAGAAGTTTTAAGGTTAAAGTTCATTCAGTACCAAATTAAAGAATACTAAAACCAATGATACTTGTGAAGAAGGCATGAAAAGTAGAGGATTCGATTGAAACATTCTAAGATTGAAATTGAAAAAACTCTAAAAAATTGGGTTCGATTGAGGGTTTAATTGAAAAATTTAAAAGAATAGGGGCTAAATTAAAGAAGGTACTATAGACGAAAGGCCGTTTATTTGGAAAAGAGAAACCATAGATGAGTTGCCCTGTTTCAACCCAATCCTGATCCTTATCCTTTCATAAAATACCTATTTTTTTCTTTTCAAAATGCAATAATGATTCCTATCAACAAGATCCAACCATCAAAATCATTATTTTATCTCTAAACGATAAAAGAAAATACCACAATGACCTATCTCAATCACAACTATAAAGAACATGCCTGGGTTGTTCTCTTCTAGACTCTCTCAAACCTTCATCTTTGCATCAATTAAGATTATAGGTGCCAAGATCAACACACATTATGTTCCTATACAATTCCAACCGCTCATATCTTCTTCATTTTCCCTCAAGATTCAAGAAAAAAATCACAACAAACTCAAACCCTAACTGCCAAATTTCCCAGATGGTGTAACCACCTTGACAGATGTAGAACAGAACAAGCTTTTTTCATTGGTTGTAGTTAATGGTCACACTTTCTTCTTGAACATCAAGGGTCGAGATTCCACCAGCTCTTAACCCCAGACACTGCCTATTTCTCTTATAAAAATCCCACAAAATCATAATCTAAGAGTAGAGCTTATAACCCTAGATACTTCACATTTATTCTATAAAAATCCCATAAAACCATAATGCAAGAGTAGCCTGAAAGGAGGGAACATTGCTATAAACAAGGCTCAACCTAAAACTTTTACACCATCATGTAACCTCTCTCCTCCTCCAACCCTTGACAGTCATAATAACCCATCTCCACCATTATTTATAATCAAAACCAACCCTAAAACCACATCTAAATCAGACTAGAAACAACCTTTATATTATTGCCAGGAACCCACAAAAACTCTAAACATGACGCTGCCTTCATCATCCAGCCATGGAAGCCAAAAGGGAGCAACCTACCACAACATATAATTGATCAAGTCATCATCTCCTTGACGGATTAGCCCATTCTTTATAGCATTCAATCGAGATAACAACCATTCCAAACCCAACGCTGCTTCCTTTTATTTTCCAATCAAAGGGCTTGGAGCCTCTCACAAGGAAAGAAATAAGGAGAAGATGGGCCATTATCTCTCTCAACTAAAACAGAATAAAAAACTAAGAGCATCTCTAGAATATACATAAGTAAATCTAGTTTAATGAGAAAATAGCATAATCTTTCACTGATCTCAAGGGATATAATTCTCTTCGTCATCGTTGGTGATGTTATATTTTTAAGCCCTTAAGTCTTTCCTAGTCTGCTAAGCTTCAAGGTTCATTAATAAGCCAAGAAGATCTCAATGTGTGCCTATCAAGAATCTCAAGTTTATAAAGTTGTGAAGATCTAATGGAGTGGAATTAATCCACGGTGGTATCCTACAAGTACAAGAACAAAGAGTCAAGTTCTATTTTGTTTTGTTTGAATAAGTGCCAACTATTTAGTAAGAGTTAGTTGCTAGAGTCTTAATTCCATGTAGTTTTGCTAGTATTTTAGGAAGAGTCTGTTATTTATTCATGTATTTAAACTCTGGTATTATGCAAAGAAGAGGGAGTTCATTCAATAACAAATATATGTGATATATTCTCACCCAAAAAAGAATTCTATTTGCATAATACTAAAAGCTTTGACTGGGACCTATCATTTGGTATTAGAGCTGATACATAATGGCAACCAACAAAGAACAAATTGAAAATCTTAAAGTGGGGCTTGGAGGACTTCAGGATGGTATGAGTAAAATGAAGCTTAACATTATTGACAGGTTCCACCAAATGAAAGGCACCATTAATAAGCTAACAGAGGCTTTACTATCAAACAAAAAGGGGTCCAACAACAACAACAATGACCGTAGTGTTGCATTCGCCACAATAAAGAAGAATTCGTAGAGAAAATAGAAGGGGGAAGACAAATGTTCTCATCTAAATTGGCTAAACTTGAGTTTCCAATATACTTGGGGAATGACCCTACTAAATGGTTCAACATAGTAGATCAATTCTTTGAGTACCAAGGCACTACCGAAGCTCAAAAGGTGTCATTGGCATCTTTCCATCTCCAAAGCAAAGCAAACCAAGGGCGGCAATGGTTATGAAGTGCTTACAAATAAGAAAAAAAGGGAAGTGACGTGTGTAATTTTTTAGGAAGAATTATGGGCTCGATTTAGGCCGTTAAAGTGTCATGATTTTGATGAAGCTCTATCAAGGGTGAAACAGGTGGGCTCATTACGTGACTATCAAAAAGAATTTGAGAGACTAGGGAACCGAGTGTTAGGGTGGACCCAAAAGGCATTAGTAGGAAAATTTATGGGAGGCCTGAAACCAGAAGTTGCAAAAGGAATAAGGATGTTCAAACCCAAATCATTGAAGGAGGTAATAAGCCTAGCACGAATGTAGGATGATCAACTAACTCGCTAGCAAGGAATCACAAATCTATTACCCTTCATTCACAATCAAATTTCCCTCTCTTCTCCAACAAAAACACTAGCTGCAATGCCCATGAAATGCCTTGCTTGGGATGAAATGCAAAAAAGACGAGCTCAAGGCCTCTACTTTAATTGTGAAGACCAATTCACTCCAGGCTATAAGTGTCGAAGGCCTTAGCTCTTGTTACTGAAAGGGGACTATGATTCGAGCATGGTAGATGATGAGGACCCCGTAGATGACAAACCTAAAATATCACTACGTGCTCTTACTGGATGGTCCACTTTAAAGACTATACGAATCATGATGAAAATTGAGAATCATGAATTGATTGTCCTCATTGACAACGAATCCACTCACAATTTTATTAGTGAACAAATTGCTAATTGGTTACAACTTCTAGTGATACTAACAAAGCCTTTCAATGTGAAGGTGGCAAATGGGAATCCATCAAAATGCCAAGGGAGATTTGAAAACATCCATGTCTTGCTTTAAGGTATTCCATTTTCCTTACTCTTTATGCTTTACCACTAATCGGGTTGGACTTGGTTTTAGAAGTTCAATGGTTAGAGCAATTGAGGATATAGATTTGTGATTAAAGAAAAATGACCGTGAAGTTTTGATTGAATAATCGAGTTCAGAAGCTACAAGGGGTAGATGCTTAGCCCATTCAATTCGCATCTCTAAAGGTTGTCTCAAAGGAATTACACTAGGGAAAATCCATGTTTACTATCTGTTTGCAAACAAAAGCTGAGTAGCCAGTAAATAGGGTTGAGTCAGAAATACAGCAGTTGTTGAAAGTTTTTGAAGACATTTTTCAAGAGCCAGAACAATTACCTCTAGTAAGAAAGATTGACCACCATAAAGAAGGAACCGAGCCTGTCAATGTGAGACCCTACAGGTATGCCTATTTTTAAAAAGCTCAAATTGAAAAACAAGTCCAAGACATGTTAAAATTGGAACTTATAAGATCAAGCACTAGCCCCTTTTCATCTCCTGTCTTGTTAGTTAAAAAAAAGTGGCACATGACGTTTCTGCAACGATTATAAAGCCCTTAACGCTGTAACCATTAAAGACCAATTTCCAATCCCTACTGTAGATGACATGTTAGATGAACTACATGGGAAAGCTTTTTTCACTAAACTAGATTTGACTGTCGGTTACCATCAGGTTAGGGTATATCCACCCAATATTCATAAAACTGCATTTCATACCCATAATGGTCATTATGAATATTTAGTCATGCCATTTGGTCTTTGTAATGCTCTCTCCACTTTTCAAGCCATTATGAATTCTATATTTCGCCCCTATCTTTATAAATTTGTGTTAGTATTCTTTGATGACATCTTGATTTATAGTCCCAAGTGGACAATGCATCTTGAATATTTTCAAAAGGCTTTTGAAATTTTAAGGCAACACTAATTTTTTGCTAAACTAAAGAAATGTGCATTTGGTCAACAAGAATCGGAGTACTTGGGTCATATTATTACTCCTCAATGAGTAAAGGTAGACCAAGAAAAAATACAAGTAATGTTAAATTGGCCAAGGCCTACTAATATCTCTGAATTGCATGGATTCTTAAGCTTTACAGGTTACTACAAGAAATGTGTCTGCAATTGAGGGATTCTGGCTTGACCACTTACAACTCTGTTACGAAAAAGACTATTTGGCTAGAACGATGAACTAGAAACAACCTTTGAAGGCCTTAAAAAGCCATGACTTCCACACCAACACTTGTAATGCCTAACTTTGATGAACCTTTTGTTATTAAGTTTGATGCTTTAGGGGATGGAATTGGTGCAGTTGTAACTCAATAGGAAAGGCCCATAGCCTTTATGAGCCGAGCTTTAGGGCTTTAAAAAGGAACATGGTCAACATATGTAAAAAAGATGTTGTCCATTGTTGTAGTTGTCCAAACTTGGAGGCCATACTTGTTGGGCTGGAAATTCTTAATCCAAACAGATCAGCTCAACCTAAAATATATATTAGAGTAGTACATCACTACTTCAGAACAACAAAAATTGGTGTCAAAGCTATTGAGGTATGCGTATAAGATACTGTACAAGCCTGGCAAGGAAAACGCAATTACGGATGTACTTTCATATATGACAAAAAGCCCATGTCTTGATACTTTATATGTCCCACAAACTCAAGTATGGAATAACATCAAAGAAGAGGTTGTTTCTTATCCTTACATGCAGAAAATTGGCAAGATGACAACCAAGAACTCAGACAACCCATATACATGGTGAAATGGGCTAGTTTATTACAACAATCGAGTGGTGGTACCCTCCAATTCTAACATCATTCAATAACTAATGTGAGAATTCCCTGACTCACAACTTGGGGGGCCATTCAGGGGTGCTTTACACTTACAAATGACTTGCTCAACATTTCTATTGGCCATCAATGCCTTGGATGGTGAAATAATATGTCTCTTCATATGATGCATGCTAACAAGCTAAATCAGGAACACTCTCTCCAGCAAGACTATTGTAGCCGTTACCCATTCCATGTCAAGTTTGGGATGACATCATGATGGACTTCATTGAGGGTCTTCCACAATCCTGTAGGAAGAACACCATTCTAATTGTTGTTGATCGCCTTAGTAAGTCAACACATTTCTTGGCGTTAGCTTATCCCTATACTACAAATATGGTGGTTGAGAAATTTGTTGATAGTGTGGTGAAACTCCATGGTATGCCGAGATCCATCATTAGTGATATGGATCCAATATTTATCAGTCCTTTTTGGCGTGAGTTCTTTAAAATGTCAGGCATAAAATTACAGATGAGTTCCGCCTATCATCCGCAAAGGGATGAACAATTTGAAGTTGTCAACAAATGTGTCGAACAATATCTTCGATGCTTTGTCCATCAACAACCCTGAAAATGGAGTTCTCTCCTTCCATGGGTTGAGTTCTGGTATAACACAACTTATCACTCCTCCATGAGAATGACTCCCTTTTAGGCTCTATATGGATATCTACCACCAACAATCCCACACTACCAAGTAGGCATGTCACTAGTGAATGAAGCAACTTAACAACTCACCACACGAGATGGAATATTATGTCTACTCAAGGCTTATTTACATGTTATTAATAACCACATGCAACAAGTTGGTAACTCAAAAAGGTGTGATCTTGAATTCCAAGAAGGAGATTGGGTTTTCCTTAAACTCCATTCCTACCGCCAGCAATCAGTCTTTAAACGAGCATGTCAGAAATTGGCAAGCTGCTTTTATGGTCCCTATAAGATTGAACAAAGGATTGGCAAAGTGGCGTATAAGCTCAAGCTTCCTAAAGGATCCTGTATTCATTATGTCTTCCATGTTTCATTGCTTAAAAAGAAACTAGGAGACTCCAACCTCACTATTGTAGAGTTAACACTTACTGCTGATGATGAAGAAATCCTCATAGAACCCGAAGCCATTTTGGACAGATGTTGGGTCAAAAAAGGGTCAAGATTTGTTAAGGAAAGTCTTGTTAAATAGAAATAGCTTTCAAATAAAGATTCTACTTGGGAAAATGCTTAAGAACCATGAGAGAGATTTATCAACTTGAACCTTAAGGACAAGGTTCCTTTAAATAAGGGAGGTATTAATAAGCCAATAAGATCTCAACGTGTGCCTATCAAGAATCCCAGGTTTATAAAGCTGTGAAGATCTAATGGAGTTGAATTAGTCTATTGTGGTATCCTGCATGCTTAAGAAGGAGTCAATTTCTGTTTTGTTTTGTTTGAATAAGTGCCAACTATTCAGTATGAGTCAGTTGCTAAAGTCTTAATTCCATGTAGTTGTGTTAGTATTTTTAGGAAGAGTCCATTATTTATTCATGTATTTAAACTTTGGTATTATGCAGAGAAGAGGGAGTTCATTCAATAACAAATACATGTGATATATTCTTACCTAAAGAAGAATTTTGATGTAACCATATTATTCGATAGTTTTACCCACATCTACCTAATGTTTTGTCCATGTTATATATATAAAATGCCTTGATATTCTTTGTTTTAGGTTTTGAAGGCACTTTTGGATGAAAGATGTAAAAAGGAGTAAATTGGAGGTAATTGGCAGATTTGATGTTTAATCGATGTTTTGTGCAGAGCGTGAGTTCTAGAGATTGAAATGAAGTGATTCAAGTGGCACTAAAAAGCTAACATCCATACCTTTCTGCAAATGTAATGCAAGAAAAATAAAAAGAGAAAGATCATGGAAATCACATCCTGCAAAGTCAAATCTGCATTCTACTAGTGTTGACCTTTGACCATTCAAAATTTAATATTTGGAGCTACAAAAGTCCAATTGATGCAAACTCAATTTTCATGGATTCCTAATTCAAAGACCTATCCACGCTCCAAATTTTAGTAAAAAACGATGTCATATGAGGGAGATAAGAGTTTCCAAAGATGACCACTGAATTCTGCCAGCAAACAGGTTTCGTGAAGAAATGAGTCCAAATTACATCTTGAAGCATCTAAACCGACATCCAAGTTTTTATATCAGCAATTTAGCTCCTTTAAGTCAGAGCTTGAAGATTTAATGCAAGGCTATTTCTCCTTTTTAGGGAAAATAGTTATTGAAGTACTTAAATGTAAATTGCCAACTTAAGGGAGGACTATTTTGTAAAATAGAGACTAGGGTTTCTTAGCATATAAAAAGAAAGAGAGAAGGGGCTGGCAGCCAGCAGAAAAGAGGGAGAGCAGAAGGAGGCAGCAGCCAACAGAGAATAAACACAAATTCTCTCCTCTACAAATCCAAAAATCATGCTCTCTTCAATCTTTAGAAGTAGTTGTTCCATAAATATGCAAGGCTAAGCTCTTTTCTTGGTTGCAAGGACACAACAAACCTTCGGATTTCAAGAACCGTGAGATTTATTCTTCCTTTTATTTTCAGTTGATGTTATGAATGAGTATGATTGTTTTCCTATGCATATTTCCTATGATTGTTGTTGATGATTGCTAGAGCGGACTCTAAGTTATTGTTGTGAACAATCTATTGCTAAGTTTAATATCAAAACCGGAGT
>Ga0307517_10005774_pt1 | contig 18511 bp, 24 predicted proteins | sample 23_EM_MG_FD_194515 | JGI IMG/M metagenome (GOLD analysis project Ga0307517, IMG submission 194515) | Populus trichocarpa ectomycorrhiza microbial communities from riparian zone in the Pacific Northwest, United States - 23_EM | ecosystem: Host-associated > Plants > Roots > Unclassified | place... | reverse complement strand
ATGGACGTTCATGAGGGTACCGCAACGGTTCGAGAAGCGATGCGATTCTCGGCATATTTACGTCAACCCTACGAAATCCCCGAAGCCCAAAAGAACGCCGACGTGGAAGAAATCATCGAATTGCTCGAACTCCAACCACTCGCTGACGCTCTCGTTATCAGCCTTGGAGTTGAAGCGCGAAAGCGGTTGACAATTGGTGTCGAGCTTGCTAGCAAGCCGGAGTTACTCCTCTTCCTGGATGAACCTACTTCGGGCCTCGATGGTCAGAGCGCGTGGAACATTGTCCGATTCTTGAGGAAGTTGGCAGATCACGGACAAGCTATCCTGTGCACGATCCACCAGCCCTCGTCCCTCTTGTTCGAGAGTTTCGATAGGTTGCTCTTGCTGGAGAGGGGTGGCGAAACGGTTCGTAACTCCCTCAAAACCGCTACCCGGGACTTAGCACTGATACTCCGTCTTTGTACAGGTCTACTTCGGTGACATCGGGGCTGACTCATCCGTCATCCGCGAGTACTTCGCACGTCACGACGCCGTATGCCCAGATAACGTCAACCCAGCCGAATACATGCTCGACGCGATCGGTGCCGGACTCACTCCTCGAGTTGGAGACCGTGATTGGGCAGAACTGTGGCGCGAATCCCCGGAGTTCGAGGAAACCCTCGAAGAAATCGCTCGGATCAAGACCGAGGCCATTAAGCTGGAGAAGGGGGAGAGCAAGGCCGCTTCTTCGAGCTTCGCGACACCGTTTTGGTACCAGTTGAAGGTCGTGACGAAGAGGTCGTTTGTGGGGTTGTGGAGGTCACCGAACTATGTGTATACGAGGGTTTTCATCCATGCGGCCATTTCGTTGATCCTGTCCCTCTCGTACCTCCAATTGGGCCAGAGTATGAGGGATTTACAGTACAGGCTCTTCTCGATGTGAGTGTTTGTTCGGTTTCTTCCCTCTCAGGATGCTGACGTTCACACCCCCTAATAGATGTTGGGTGTGTATTATCCCTGCCATCATTCAAGTCCAACTCGTCCCTCTTTGGATCTTCAACCGACGTGAGTGACCCGCCCTCAATTTCTCGTCTCAGACTTCACATTGACTCTTAATCGATCCAATCAGGCACGTTCATTCGAGAATCCCACAGTCGACTGTATTCCCCTGAAGTGTTCGCCATCTCTCAGCTCTTATCGGAGATCCCCAATTCAGTCGTTTGCGCAATCGTGTACTGGGCTTTGATGGTCTACCCGATCGGGTTCGGAGCGGGATCCGCTGGACTCAACGGAACAGGATTTCAATTACTCGCGATCATATTCACGGAGTTCTTTGGTGTCACACTTGCGCAGTTGATTGGCGCGCTTGCCCCATCGATCCAGGTATGTTATCTTTCCTCTCCCACGAGGTCCATTGATCTGACAAAACCACCCGGACGTTGCTTTCGTAGGTCGGAATGTTGTTCAACTCTGCTATTGCCATTCCGCTGTTCGTGACATGCGGTGTCATCATTCCCTACCCCGACATTCAGCATTGGCTGCGAGTATGGCTGTACGAGTTGAACCCTTGGGTCAGGATTACCAGCTCGATGCTCTCCACTGAACTGCAGTACGTCTTTCTTTCCCCCTCCCTTCTTTTGAATGAAACCTAACCACCTTCCGTTTTCAGCGGCCTCAAAATCACGTGCAACCCGGAGGAATTCACCGTGTTCAACCCACCTCTGGGAGAGACATGTGCGACTTGGGCGAACGATTTCGTTCAATACTTTGGCGGGTACTTGGATAACCCCACCGAAAACGCTCTCTGTCGGTATTGCCCCGTCGCGGTTGGGGATGAGTACTACACCCCGTTGAACATCAGTTTCGAGAACAGATGGAGAGATGTTTGGTTGATTTTTGCCTTTTTCGGTACGCCCTCATCCCTCCTTTCGTGTAAGCTGTGGCACGATTGGGCTAACATTCCCTTTCTCACAGTTTTCAATGGAGTCCTGGTTGTCCTCGCTTCCAGGTTCCTTCGTTACGCCAGACGCTAATCGATGAGCCGATGCCCACGCAATGATCTAAGCAACGTTCACGACAAGTCCAGTCAACATAGAATCGCATATAGCTAACGAAACGAACGCATTGTATATCTAACAACAGTTGTTGACACTGTCCTGCAGCCCTTATCATACCTTTCTCGCACTAATATAATCGAAATCAGATAGAATGTACAACTAACAATAGTGGTTGTAATCGATGCTATATATTCCAAATGACCCTCGACTAGATGGTCAGCTTTGAGGCTCCCCCGGTGTCCACAGGAGAGATTGCGAGACGTACCGGACTAGCACGCGGCTGAATAATGCGGCTAACATACCCAGTTGCAAATCACATGTGACGCTGCAAGTCAGTGCAGCCCTTGCTTACTTGTTATCCCAGATGGTGGTCAACAACTCGGTAACCCGCCGCCGTCTCAGCAACGTTCGACGCAGAATACCCACTGGCCAGTATTACGGAAACCGCCGGGCGCGCTGAGTTTTCGAACCGAAGGTTGAAACTCCGACGGATCGGTTCGCAGTCTGTGTGGACCCACTACATTGGAAGTCCGCGAATCTCAACGTGGGTTATAAAGTAACTCGGACGGCAAAGGTTGGACTTTTGGTTCAATTCCAAGCAGTCATTTGCACTTGAGTCAGCGCGTATGGTATACACATTATATTTGGGCAAGAAGGAAAGAGGGTCTCGAAGTTGCGTATTGTTCGGAAATGTTCAAACGAGGGCGGCGACAACAACACTCACGACCCCAGTCACGGTACCACCGATGACATTGGCGACAACGGGAATCCCGGCTCCCATGGCGGCACCTTGCGCGCCCGCGAACAAACTGCCGGCGACGACGTTTCCTATCCCAGATTGGAGTGCAGCCGCGAGCGTCCCTGACATCCGGTAATACAAAAAGTGTGGCGGGGACGGAATAAGTTCCGCAAGTCAATGGCGTTGCATAAATGGGTTAACATTACCTGCTACAGGGCCGGCAGCAGAGAAGCCGACAACGTTTAACACCGGAACGGCCAAGAGAGGTGTCATAACTCCCCCTCCTACAAGTGCTGCACCGAGACCGATGAGTGGAATAAAACCGACTGGATGGAATCACCGTTGTCAGCAATCCAATCTGCGCGTCGAGGTACTAGAGAGGTCACGTACCCATGATTTCTGATGAGCCTTTCGACGACGATATTGATTAGGGACGGTGAAAGGCGATTCAAGACAGGGAGAGAGATCGTGCGAAGATAGAGTTACATTTTTGTACTTAGAGTTCAAAGTCCGCTGATGCGCGCTCCAGCCTCATGGCCTTGCGGTCTCTTAATTTGCTTCCGTCCTTTCGAGCAGTTTCGGTGAAAAGAAATCGTGGAACGCGCCAGCCGTTGTGCGTGGAGTGTATAGGGTGTATAGATTGGCTGTAGCACATGTCCACGGGTTTTACGTTGATAAAGAGGTATAAGCGGCCCCGATTAGATGGCGGCAGTGACAACGCGGAAGACTAGACGTTCGGTGGCCACGCTCGAACGGCTTTCACGACAGGGGGTCGACGCGCAAGCAAAACGGGTCTCGAGCCTCGTATCGACCTTGTTTTTAATGAGCGACACGTACGCGACCGCTGTAGCTTGGGCTGGGGGGGGGGCGCGTAATGCTAGCGTAACTCTCATAAGGTGTCCTCGATTCTTAACGCTCTGGCCCTGTCGCTTGTCGGTCATATCGACTTGCTATGGAAACCGCTGGGCACGCTGAGCTTCCAAACTGATCAAAGATCGAAACTCCGATAGACCGGCGTTCCGTAGTCTTTTGTGACCGTCCGCGAATCTCGACGTGGGTCATGAAGCGACTCGGATAACAGTGTTGGGTTAACGTCAAACAGTCAGTTGCACTCGAGCCAGGGCGTGTAGTGTACGAATGCTATCTGGAGCAGAAGGAACAAGATTCTCGCAGTTACAAAAGGCCCAAGAGCGCAGCAACGGCGGCAAAAGCTCCACCCACAACCCCAGTCACAACACCACCGACAATGCTGACAAGAGCGGTAATCCCAACTGCTCCTCCCATGGCGATACTTTGAGCCATCGCAAATAGACTACCGGCAACAACGTTTCCTATCCCAGCTTGGAGTCCAGCCGCGAGCGAGCCTGACGTCGGTAACACAAAAGCGCGACGATAACAACGAAGATGAGTCCGATAAGGCAATGTCGTTGCACAAAAGGATCCACATTACCTGCGACAGGGCCAACAGCGGAGAAACCAATAAGACCCAATATCGGAACAATGAAGAGAGGCATCAAAACCATCCCTACGACTGCTGCACAAAGACCGACGATTAGAATCAGACCGACTGGATGGAACCGTAGTTTTCAGCAATCCAACCCGCGTACCGAGGGACTGTAGAGATCACGTACCCATGGTTTCTGATCAGCGTTGGCGCTTGGACTGTTGGTGCACCTGGTGAAAGACGAATCGCGCCGGAATCAAGGCAGGTAGAGAATCCGTGAAAATTGAGTTACGATTTTGTACTTAGAATGCAAAGTCCGCTGATGCGTGATCCATACCCAGAGTCTTACCGCTTCTTCATTTGCCTTCGTCCTTTTCGAACGATTTCTGCGGTAAGAAATCGCACACGCCATATGCTGTGCGTGGAGTGCACGGGATGTATAGGCTTGTCAATACAGTAACCTACATGGCCATGGGTTTTACGTTGATAAAAAGGTACAAGCGGACCCGATTGGACGGTTCGAGGTGACAAGGGTGAGCTGGCAATGGCAACGCGGGAGACCAGATGTTGGCCACGCTTGAACGGCTTTCACGACAGGCAAGCGAAACGGGTCCCGAGCGTCGTATCAACCATTTTTAATGAGCGGCACCTACATGGCCACTGTCGCCCGGGACTGGGCTAGAAAGACAAGACTAACACAACTCTCATAAGGTGTCCTCGTCAACGAATTTTTTCTCGACTCTCCGGCTCTGTCGCTTGTCGGCCATATCGACTTGTTACAGAAAGCGCCGGGCACGCTAAGTTTTCAAACTGAAGATTGAAACTCCGACAGACCGGCGTTCCGTAGTCTTTTGTGACCGTCCGCGAGTCTTGACGTGGGTCATGAAGCGACTCGGATAGCAGTGTTGGGTCAATGTCAAACAGTCAGCTGCACCCGAGTCAGGGTGTATAAATGCTATCTGGAGCAGAAGTAACAAGGGTCTCGAAGTTACAAAAGGCACAGAAGTAGAGCGGGGACGGCAACGACTCCACCCGATAACGCAATCACGACCAAAACCGCAATCACAGCACAATCCAAAACCGTAATCACAGCACTACCGACGGCGCTGACAAGAGCAGTAATCCCAACAGTTCCTCCCATGGCGATACTTTGTGCAATCGCAAATAGACTACCGGCAACAACACATCCTATCGAAGCTTGGATCGCGGCCGCGAGCGAACCTAATATCCAGTAACACAGAGGTGTGGCGGTAGTGAAGATGAGTTCGGTGAGGCGATGCCGTTGTATAAATTGATTGACATTACCTGCGACGACGCCACCAGCGGAGAAACCGATGAGACCCAAAAAGAACAAGACAGGTGCCATAACTATCCCTACGATTGCTGCACCAAGACCGGCAATTATAAGCGGAAGGGCTGGGTGGAACCGTCGTTTTCAGCAATTCAGCCCGCGTACCGAGGGACTGTAGGGATCACGCACCCATGATTTCTGATCAGCGTTGGTGGTTGGGGTTGGTGCACCCGGTGAAAGGTGACAAGGGCGAACCGGCAGTAGAAAGGTAGAAGACGCGTTTGGGCGGCTTTCGTGACGGGAAGTTGGCGCGCGAGCGAAACGGATCTCGAGTCTCATATCAACCTTTTTTAATGAGTGACACCTACGCGGCTACTGTCGCCCGGACTTGGGCTGGAAGGACAATGCTAACACAACTCTCATAAGGTGCCCTCGGTTCTTGACGCTCTGGCCCTGCCGCTTGTCGGCCATATCGACTTGCTACAGAAAGCGCCGGGCACGCTGAGTTTTCAAACTGAAGATCGAAACTCCGACAGACCGGCGTTCCGTAGACTTTTGTGACCGTCCGCGAGTCTTGACGTGGGTCATGAAGCGACTTGGATAACAGTGTTCGGTCAATGTCAAACAGTCAGTTGTACCCGAGTCAGGGTATATTGTGTATAAATGCTATCCGGAGCAAAAGGAACAAGGTTCTCGGAGTTGAAAAAGACCCTAAAGTGAGGCAAGGGCGGTAACAACCCCACGCGAAACCCCAACCACAGCTCTACCGACGGCGCTGACAAGAAAAGTAATCCCAACAGCTCCTCCCATGGCAACACCTCGTGCAATCGCAAATAGACTACGGGCAACAACATTTCCTGTCCAAGCTTGGAGTCCAGCCGCGGGCGAGCCTAACATCCAGTAACGCAAAAGTGTGGCGGGAACGAAGATGAGTTCGATCAGGCAATGTCGTTGCATAGAAGGATCCACGTCACCTGGGACAGGGCCCAAAAGTAAAGCGAGGACGGGAAAGGCTCCGCCCAAAACCACAACACCACCGAGAAGAGCAGCAATTCTAACAGTTCTTCTCATGGCAGTGCTTTGTGCAATCGCAAATAGACTACCGGCAACAATGTTTCCTGTCCAAGCTTGGAGTCCAGCCGCGGGTGAGCCTAACATCCAGTAGCACAAAAGTGGCGGGAACGAAGGTGAGTTCGATAAGGCAATGTCGTTGCACAAAAGGATCCACGTCACCTGGGACAGGGCCCAAAGGTAAAGTAAGGACGGAGGAAGCTCCACCCAAAACCACAACACCGCCGAGAAGAGCGGCAATCCTAGCATTTCTCCTCATGGCAATACTTTGTGCGATCGCAAATAGACTACGGGCAACAACATTTCCTGTCCAAGCTTGGAGTCCAACCACGGGCGAGCCTAACATCCAGTAACACAAAAGTGTGACGGGAACGAAGATTAGTTCGATAAGGCAATGTCGTTGCATAAAAGGATCCACGTCACCTGGGACAGGGCCCAAAAGTTTAGCAAGGACGACACCCAAAACCACAACACCACCGAGAAGAGCAGCAATCCTAACATTTCTTCTCATGGCAATACTTTGTGCAATCGCAAATAGACTACCGGCAACAACGTTTCCTATCTTAGATTGGAGTCTAGCCGCGTGCGAACCTAGCATCAGTGACACGAGAGTGTGGCGGGGGGTGAGTCCGATGAGGCAATGTCGTTGCACAAAAGGATCCACATTACCTAGAACAGGGCCAGTACCGGAGAAACCAAAACATCTCAATACCAGAACAACCAAGAGAGCCACCAAAACTACCCCTACGAATGCTGTACCAAGACCGGCGGCGAGTAGGGTCAAAACGACTGGATGGGACCGTCGTTTTCAGCAATCCGGCCCGCGTAACGAGCGACTTTAGAGATCACGCACCCATGATTCCTGATCAGCGTCGGTGCTTGGGATTGGTGCACCTGGCGGGAGGTGACAAGGGTGGCCCGGCAGCTGAAAGGTGGAAGACGCTTGCGGGCGGCTTTCACGACAGGAAGTTGGCGCGCAAGTGAAACGGATCTCGAGTCTCATATCAACCTTTTTTAATGAGTGACACCTACGCAACCACTGTCGTCCGGGCCTTGTCCGGAAGGACAAAACTAACGCAACTCTCATAAGGTGTCCCCGTCAACGAATTTCGTTTCTTGGCTCTCCGGCTCTGCTGCTTGTCGGCCACATCGACTTGTTACGGAAAGCGCCGGGCACGTGAAGTTTTCAAACGGGAAGGTTGAAATTCCGACAGACCGGTTCGTGAAATTTTGTGGACGTCCGCCGATCTCGACACGGGTCACGAAGCGGATAGATAACAATGTCGGGTCAACGCATGTACTATATACACGCTATCTGGAGCAGAAGTAACAGGGGTCTCGAAGTTACAAAAGGCACAGAAGTGAAACAAAGACGGCAATGACTCCACCCGAAACCACAACCACAGCACCACCGATGGCGCTGATAAGAGCGAAAATCCCAACAGTTCCTCCCATGGCAATACTTTGTGCAATCGCAAATAGACTACCTGCAACAACGCATCCTATCGAAGCTTGGATCGCGGCCGCGAGCGAGCCTAATATCCAGTAACACAGAAGTGTGGCGGTAGCAAAGATGAGTTCGGTGAGACGATGCCGTTGTATAAACTGATTAACATTACCTGCGACGACGCCAACAGCGGAGAAACCGATGAGACCCAAAAAGAACAAGACAGGTGCCATAAGTATCCCTACGATTCCTGCGACCGCCGCACCAAGACCGGCGATTATAAACGGAAGGACTGGATGAAACCGTCGTTTTCAGCAATTCAGCCCGCGTACTGAGGGACTGTAGAGGTCACGCACCCATGATTTCTGATCAACGCCGATGATAGGTGGCGACCGGCGAAGGACGAATCAAGCTGGAATCGAGGTAGATAGAGAGATCGTGCGCATTGAGTCAGCACGTATGGTGTATAAATGCTATCTGTAACAGAAGGAACAAGAGTCTCGGAGTTACAAAGGGCCCAAAAGTAAAGCAAGGACGGCAAAAGCTCCGCCCATAACCACAGCACTACCGCGAAGAGTAGTAATCCTAACAGCTCTTCTCATGGGAATACTTTGTGCAATTGCAAATAGACTACCGGCAACAGCGTTTCCTATCCTAGCTTGGAGTCTAACCGAGGACGAGCCTGACATCAGTGACACAAAAGTGTGGCGGGAGCGAAGACGAGTCCGATAAGACAACGCGTAAGGGTCTGGATATCTAGGGTTCGGGGATTTGGAACTACCGTCAGAGTGCGAGAGGTCGACCTGAGATTGAATTGGCGGCGGCCGTGGGCTGTTTTCTCGGCACTCCGCAGCCACAGCCTCTGATTCCACCACGACGATATCGCAATCCGACGAACACCTGGCAGTCCACGGTCATGCACCCTTGCGGGGGCCTATACTCAAGGTCTTACAGTCTCTTCATTTGCTTCCGTCCTTTCGAGAGGTTCCGGGAATAAGAAATCGCACACGCCACAGATTGTGCGTGGAGTGTACGGGGTGTATAGGTTGGACACTGCAGTACATTCCCATGGGGTTTACTTTGATGAAGAGGTATAAGCGACCCTGATTGAATGGTTCGAGGTGACGAGAGTGTGTAGGTAGTGGCATCGTGGAAGGCACGTTTGAACGGCCTCCGCGACACGAGGTCGGCACGCAAGCGAAGTAGGTCCCAAGCCTCATGTCAACCTTTTTTCACGAGCGACACGTGCGCGACCACTGCCCTCCGGGCCTGGGCTGGAAGAACAATGATAGCACAACTCTCAAAAGGTTTCCTCGTCAACGATTTTTTTTCTTGGCACTCCGGCCCTGCTGCTGTCGATTTGTTATGGAAAGCGCCGGGCACGCTGAGTTTTCAAACTGAAAATTGAAACTCCGATAAACTGGCTCGTAGTGTTTTGTGGCCGTCCGCGAATCTCGACATGGGTTATGAAGTGACTTGGATAACAACGTCGGGTCAACACCAAGCAGCCAGTTGTACCTGAGCCAGTGCACACGGTAGATACATGCTGTCTAGGGGAGAAAAAACGCGGGTCTCGAAGTTACATGAAGCTGAAAACTGAACCAATGGCAGCGAGAGCCGCGCCCACGGCCCCGCCCACAGCACCACCGACAACACTGATAATAAGAGGAATCCCAGCTCCCATGGCGATACTTTGTGCAAGTGCAAATAGACTACCGGCCACAACATTTCCTATCCCCGCTTGGAGTAAAGCCGCGAGTGAGCCTAACGTTCAGTAGCAAAAAAGTGTGGCGGAAACGAAGATCAGTTCAGCAAGGTGGTATCATTGTATAAATGGATCGCCATTACCTGCGACGACGCCAGCAGCGGAGAAACCGATGAGACCCAATATCGGAACGATCAAGATGGGTGCCACAACTGTCCCTAGGAGTGCTGCACCGAGACTGGCGATGAGAATCAAACCGACTGGATGGAATTGTCGTTTTCAGCCGTCCAGCCCGTGTACCAAGGGACTGAAGATCACGCACCCATGACTTTTGAATAACGTTGATGATTTGAGGTAGTGAAAGACGGATCGAGCTGGACTGAATCAAGCCAGTTAGAGAGATCGTGCGAAGATAGAGTTGCGAGGGTTTTGTACTTAGAATTCAACTTTCAAAGTCCGCTGATGTGTGGGCGTCCTGTACTCAGGGTCTTGCAGTTTCTTCGTTTGCATCCGTCCTTTCGAACGGTTTCGGCGGTAAGAAATCGCACGCGCCACATATCGTGCGTGGAGTGCATGGGACATATAGTACATAGCCGCGAGTTTTCCTTTGGCAAAGATTACCCGGAAACATTTCCAACTGAAGCACGATTGGTACGAGTGAGATCGATGTCCCACGCGGGAATGGTATCGTGGTCTCCACAGAACTCGGTCAACAGTAGATCTACAGATTTCAATCCAGAGATCTAGTTGACGTGGTTCTAGTTCAGGGTCTTGCCGCTCGTCGGCCATATCAACGTGTAATGTTGTGGAGGCCGCTAGCACGCTACTAAAGATCGAGACTGCGGCAGATTGATTTGTAGTCTTCTATTTTGTAGTCCCGCCACATTGCAAGTCCGCGAATCTCAGTGCGGGTCACGAAGTGACTTGGATAACAATGGTTACATTTCAGATTCAACAGAGTGAATTGTACTCGAGTCGGCGCAGATGGTACATACATGCTATCTGGAGTGGAAGGAACAAGGGTCACAAAAAGTACAAAACTAAAAAAGGGCGGCGACCAGACCCACGACACCGACACCGCCACCTCCCATGGCAGTGGATTGTGCAATTGCGAATAGACTACCGGCCGGGACGTTTCCCATCGCAGACTGGATTCCAGCCGCGAACGAGCCTAACATCCAGTAACACAAAAGTGTGGCGGGGACGAAGATGAGTTCGATAAGGCGATGTCGTTGCTTAAAAGGGTCCACATTACCTGCGACCGGCCCAATAGAGGAGAAACCGAGGGCACCCAGCAGGGCGTTGACCAAGAGAGGTGCCAAAAGAACCCCTGCCACGATCCCTACACCAATGGCGATGATGCGAATCCAAGGGACTGGTTGGGCTGGTTGGGCTTGTCGTTTTCAACAATCCAACCCGCGTAATGAGGGGCTACAGAGATCACGCACCCATGATTTCTGATTTTCTGACAAGATTTTCGGGAGCGTTGACGGTTGGAGTGGTGAAAGACGAACCGAGGCAGATAGAGATCGTGCGAAAACAGGGTTGCGAGGGTTTTATGCTTAGAATTCAAATTTCAATGTCCGCTGACGCGTGGGCGTCCTAGACTCGGGGTCTTGCAGTTTCTTCATTTGCCCTCGTCCTTTCGAAGGGTTTCAACGGTAGGAAATCGCACACGCCACATGTTGTGCGTGGAGGGCGTGGGGCGTATAGATCGGTCACTGTAGTGCATGACCACGGGCTTCAGTTTGACAATGCTTATCCGGAAATGCTTCTAACTGAAGCACGGCTTGGTACGAGCGAGATTGGCGCGAGCCTCACCCACGCGGGAACGGTATCATAGTCTCCACAGAACTCGTTCAACAGCAGATCTATAGATTGCAATCCAGAGATCTAGTTGACGCCGATTTAGTCCCGGGTCCTGCCGCTTGCCAGCCATATCAACGTGTGACTTTGTGGAAACCGCTAGCACGCTACTAAAGATCGGGACTCCGACAGATCGATTTGTAGTCTTCTATTTTGTAGCCCCGCTATGGCATTGCAAGTCCGCGGGTGTCAGCGCGGGTCATCAAGTGACTTGGATAACAATGGTTACATTTCAGATTCAACATTGAACGGTCAATTACACTCAAGTCAGCACAGATGGTACATACATGCTCTCTGGAGTGGAAGGAACAAGGATCTTGGGGTTACAAAAAATTCAAGACCAAAAGGCGCCGAACAGGCCCCCTAGGAGCCCGCCGACGAAGGCAATAGCTTTAAGAATCCCACCTCCCATGGCGGTGGCTTGTGCAATCGCGAATGGACTACCGGCCGCGACGTTTCCTATCCCAGCCTGAATTCCAGCCGCGGCCATGCCTAACATCCGGTAACACAAAAGTGTGGCGGGGACGAAGATGAGTTCGATAAGACAACGTCGTTGCACAAAAGGATCCACATTACCTGCGACCGGCCCAATAGGGGAGAAACCCATAACAGCCAACACGGTAATAGTCAAGAGGGTTGCCAAGCCAGCCCCCAATATGATTCCTACACAGATGCGTTTCCAAGGGACTGGATGGAATTATCGTTTTCAGCAATCCAACCCGTGTGCTGAGAGGCTGGTACAGAGATCACGCACCCATGATTTCTGATTCTCTGAAAAGTTTTTCGGGAGCGTTGGTGACTGGGGTGGTGAGAGACGAACCGAGGGAGGTAGAGATCGTGCGAAAACAGGGCTGCGGGGGTTTTGGACCTACAATTTAATTTTTAAAGTCCGCTGAGGCGTGGACGCCCTGCTATACTCAGGGTCTTGCGCAGTTTCTTCGTTTGCCTCCATCCTTTCGGACGGTTTCGACGGTAGGAAATCGCACACGCCACATGTTGTGCGAGGAGTGTGTGGGGCGTATAGGTTGGTCAGTGTAGTACATGACCACGGATTTCAGTTTGATGAAGATTATCTGGAAACGTTTCTGACCGAAGCACGACTCGGTACGAGTGAGGTTGGCGTGAACCCCACCCACACGGGGACGGTATCATGGTCTCCACAGAACTTGTTCCACGGCAGATCTATGGATTTCATTCCAGAGATCTAGCTGACGCGGGTTAGTCCCAGGTTCTGCCGCTTGCCAGTCATATCAACGTATAGTGTTGCGAAAGCCGCCGGCACGCTGAGTCTCCAAACCCGAGATCGAGACTCCGGCAGATCGGTTTGTAGTCTTATACCTCGTAGTCCCGCTACATTGCAAGTCCACAAATCTCGGTGCGAGTCACCAAGTGACTTGGATAACATTGGGTACATTTTAGATTCAACACCAAACGGTCAATTGCACTCGAGTCAGCACAGATGGTACATACATACTATCTAGGGTGGAAGGAACAAGAGTCTCAGGGTTACAAAAAATTAGGCGGCGGCCAGACCCCCCAGGACTCCACCGAAGACGCTAATAGCACCAGTAATCCCAGCCCCCATGGCAGTGGCTTGTGCGGTTGCAAATAAACTACCAGCCGCGACGCTTCCTATCCCTGACTGGATTCCAGCCGCGAGCGAGCCTAATATCCGGTAATACAAAAGTGTGGCGGAGACGAAGATGAGTTCAATAAGACGGTGTCGTTGCATAAAGGGTCCACATTACCTACGACCGGCCCGATAGCGGAGAAACCGAGAGCCCCCAACACGGCGTTGACCAAGATCGGTGCCAAAATAGCCCCCAAAACGATTCCTACACAGATGCGAAACCAGCGGACTGGACGGAATTATTGTTTTCAGCAATCCAACCCACGTACTGAGGGGCTACAGAGATCACGCACCCATGATTTCTGATTTTCTGAAAAGATTTTCGGGAGCGTTGGCGACTGGGGTGGTGAAAGACGAACTGAGGGAGGCAGAGATCGTGCGAAAACGGGGCTGCGGGGGTTTTGGACCTACCATTTAATTTTCAAAGTCCGCTGAGGCGTGTTCCGCCTCAAACTGCGCCCACAACGGCAGTTGGCTCCGCCCCCATCACCGATGTCCAATCAAAACTCCAGCACGATCCGAACGATACGACCACCGCCTCCATGCAGATTCTGATCCACGCCGTGAACAACTCCCTCTTTCCTGACGCAAACCCCACCTCCGCCATCTAGACTGGACCTCCTCCCGGAATCGTCACCGTCCAATCTCCGCTTTACGCGAGCCTCGCGACCTCACTCTTCGCCGCGTTTCTCGTGATATCTCCGGAACCACGGAGGTTCTTCTCCGGAAGGTTCGACGGTGGAGCCGTGTCCGGAACCCTACCCAACTTCCCAATTTCGTTCCAATATGTAGGCTTGATACGCAAGACCTTTACCGCAGGCAATGGCGAGATCCTCGCCGTGGTAATCCCTCTGGGACTTCGAGTTGGTGTTTGTGGTTTGTATGCCCCCCCTACGACAAGCGTGCAATTCCCCTATTCTTTCCACCGACTTCATCCATCGAGTGGCAGCGACACATTGAAGACGGTGATACGCCTATTCCATCGACGGCTCCAAGTGCTCGTTAGGGAGGAGAGGGCCAATCTAGACATTCCAGACTCAGCCATACCCGCATTAATTTGCCATGACCCGCTACAGGCCATCGTGGAGTTTTGCGATGCGAGCCCGCGCGCAGCAGCCCAGAGGCACACAAGAGCAAGCCGGGTCGATCGGCGGTGTGATTCATCGCCCCCGGGTCGCGCAGCTCCCTACCAATAGTAGGATCCATCCTAAGTTATAAATCCCCCCAAACTCACCGCACCACTGCACTCGGCCAGTCATGTTCCTCCTCTCACATCTGCTGACCGTCGCTCTCGGCTTCACGTCGGTGCTTTCGAAACCGACCAGAAACTGCCGATGTACTTTTGGATCTGAATGTTGGCCATCCGATTCCGAGTTCCAGACTCTCGCGTCAGCAGTCTCTCAGCCGTTGGTCCACCCGGTCCCACCGGCAACTCCCTGCTACGACTCTGCTGCGGGAAACTGCACTGATGTCCTTGCTGGCTGGTACAACGGCATCTGGCGTTCTGATCAACCCGGGGTTGCTGAACACACCAACTGGGAGACGTACACCTTTCCCAACGAGACGATCCATGGCTGTTATTTCAACACCTCGCTCGGCATTCCGTGCCGACAAGGGAGCGTGCCGGTCATTGGAGTCGACGCGAGGACGCCAGAAGACATCCAGGAAGCCATCAAGTTTGCCGAGAAGCACAATTTGCGCCTCGTGATCAAGAACACTGGGTGAATTTAGTTTTTCATTTTATTTCCCCCGAGTCCTTACTGGCGCTTTTTCCAGACACGACTACCTCGGAAGGAGCTCCGGCAGAGATTCATTTTTAATATGGACTCACCACATGAAGAACATCACCTTCCACAATTCATTCTCTCCTACGGATGCAACAGATTCAGTCACGTACAACAACGGTTTGTTTCTGATCTTTTCCCGAAATCTCATTTCCCACTGATGGGGTCGCATGTGACGTTAGTGTTTACCTTCGGAGCCGGTGTTCAATGGTCTGAGGCCTACGAGGCCGTCAGTCAGCACAATCGGGTCATCGTCGGGGGTATTAGCCCAAGAGGGAGCGTCGGCGCCGCTGGTGGCTGGCTTGCGGGTGGCGGTCATAGTTTGATTGCTCCAAACTATGGCCTCGGTATGTAAAAAAAAAAACTCGCCTGATCTGATCGAGTCGCACTCACACCATGGTTTCGTAGGCGTAGACAACGTCTTGGAGATAACGGTTGTCACTGCAGATGGTGACCACATCATTGCCAATGCCTACCGCAACGAGGATTTATTCTGGGCCCTTCGTGGCGGAGGTGGAGGTACCTGGGGCGTTGTCACCTCGGTGACTTATCAAACCCACCCTTCCACTTCCTTCTCTTCCGCCTTCCTTTTAGCCAACTCCACCAACGTCAACTCAACCCAGAACTTGCTCACGGAGATCATCCGTCTCACTCCCTCGCTCGTCGAGCAGGGTTATGGAGGCTACGGTGTCGGGGCTCCCGGACAAATCCTATTTTTCCTCATGTCACCCAATGTCACGGCGGAACAGACCCAGGCCACGTTCTCGCCTCTATTCGAATTCGCAATTTCCCAGCCAGGTCTCTCGGTTGAGAATTACACCCTCCTGTACCAGGATTTCTCGCAGTTCTATGAGCTACTTTCCACCGACGGCCTAGTTGGGATCCCGAGCGAGATTTCCTCTTGGTTACTACCCAAGGATGTCATCGAGACCGATCGACCCGAAGAGCTGGCCAGTGAACTGCTTAAGCTATCTGATTTCGGATACTTGTGAGTTTCCCCCCCGCAATCCCGGGAAACGAGCATAGATCCTGAGAATTTCCCCCGTAGCCTCGTTACTGGCGGACAGGTATCCCGTGTAGACCCCGAGTCTACGGGCCTTAACCCTGCCTGGCGGAAGAGCTTGGTCTACATGACTATCGGCACGACGTGGCAAGACGGTGCCAACCTGACTGAGATCCAAGCTGCTCGTCAGCTCGTCATTCAGGATATGAAGATCCTTGAGGGTATAGCCCCCGACTCCGGCGCATACTTGAACGAGGTGAGAGAATAACATGTCCCTATCCCCGCTCACTTCAACCTCACTTCTTTTTTTCTTTCTTCAGGCTTCGAGATACGAATTCGACTGGAAGAAATCCTTCTTTGGGACTCACTACGACAAACTCCGAGCCATCAAGCAGAAGTACGATCCGAAATCACTCTTCCTTGTTTATGAAGGTGTTGGATCAGACGAGTGGGACGCGGATCTCGTCTGCCGAGTATGAAACCCCTCCTGCGAAACCCCCCACATTGACGTGTTAGCTTCGCGAGGAGCATGGAGAGAGTGCGGTCTTTAAACATCGCCGTTCACAATTCGTGATATTGCATCAGGACCTTCTTGATTCCACGTATTTAGTATCCCGCCATAACTGTATCATCGACCCTAGCTTAGTTGTACCAATCGTAACGCGTAATCGTTCATCCACAAATTTCTCTCGGAGGTATGACCACTGTGCGTGATCGTTCAACCGACCCCAGCCGAAATATAATGATTGGGCGGTTTGGAGCGGAGTAATAAGCACACGGTAGGCGGATGATGGCGTATGCCGCAGCGTCTCGTGAGAACCCGCTCGAACGGAGTGTGCCGATCACGGACTTGTCCGTTGCGGAATCCGTGCCGTCCGGCCGTGTGCGATGGTGGAACGCGGTTACCTTCCACCACCGTGGCAGTTCACGAGCTCCTTCGTCAGTCTGGGCTGTTGTTGATGCTATTACACTAACGGTCACTGCTACCACGGATACGACTACAATCTGACTACGAACGGCTACCTTCCGACCTTCACTCGTCGATGTGGGCATACGGCTCTAGGTCCTTGATCAGCTTCACCCACCTCCCTTCGTGCCACTTCTCAACGTATTTCCACTCCTTCGAATCCGCACCATACAGCAGCTTGATGGACAACACCAACGAGGCCGTCACGAAATCCGCCCACCCCGGTTCACTCCCCTTGAGGAAAACCCCCTCCGCCTTCTCGTAGACAGGGAGTGCGACGCTACCATACGCATCCCTATACGCATCCCAATGCAACTGAGGGTTCTTCGCGATATTGACCAACGTGTCTCCAAAGGCTTCCTCCCTCAACTCCTTGATGAAAGCGGCGGACTCAGGGGAGATGGTCTCGTACAAATACTGGTGTATGGGGGTTGGCCATTTCGGCCACACTCCAGCGAACAAGTACTTGTAATATGCCGTCTCGAAAGCGAGGGTCCCCGGGGTCATCACGCGGGGGGATGAGGGATACTGCTTGTCCAAGTACCGGACGATGTCGGACGATTCTGACATTACGACACCTGTCGATTGGTCATGGATGAATGGAACCGTGTACCAAGGATCCCTATATCACATCGTTACTTCATCGTGCTTGCTGTGGAACGATCCGACGAAGAAAAAAAAACAACCCACCCGTTAGGCTTGACCTTGGTGGCCTTTGCGCCGAGCTTCTTCGCGACTGGCTCGATCTCGTGGTATTCGATCCACACGGTCTTGTATGGCAACCCTTTGTAGTTTAACGCGTAACGGACTGGACTGGATATCCGATCACGGCAGCGTCAGTGGATTGGTATTGGGTTATTCCGAGACACTCGTACAGCGTGTTCGGGGCGTAACCCTTATTGGGACGAACGGAGCTCTGGACGGAGACATCGTAGAAGAGGATCTCGTTGCCAGACATGGTGGTGGAGAGATATCAATACCGCAGTAACCGACGAAGAGATAGTTATAGCTTACACATTTTCGCAGCACCTGGATTACAAAGCGTGATACCTAGTGCGCGGTGCACGGTCACCGTGGGGCGGCCGTGCGTGTTGCTTGGTAAGGTGTTTTCTGGGAGAGATCCGGCGTCCCGCCTCCTTTTTGTTTTTTTGTTACGCCCAAGTTGCGTCAGAATCGCGAAAGCGGACTCGGCTACGCACGGCATTGCATGAACATTCAATATTCAACGCCCGCCGCATGTATTTGCCCCCCCTGCGCGCGTTTTGCGAGAGCTGTGAGAGTTTTGGGACCAACTTTATAGGGGTTCTCCCGACGGTCGGTCACCGAGCGCGCGCCCGGGGCGGAGTCAGACTCTGAGACCTCTTCCGAACCTCTCGGAAAAAGCCGATCGCACCTCAGACCTCTCGTCCCTCTCCTCCAATTTGCCGGCGCGTAGACTCTTCACTGGCCACCTCATGTTATCTCATCTCTTGGGGTAGAAGACTGTGCATCAACGACATTCCCGGCCTGCTGTTTAACAAATCCCCAT
>Ga0307517_10005773_pt1 | contig 18512 bp, 11 predicted proteins | sample 23_EM_MG_FD_194515 | JGI IMG/M metagenome (GOLD analysis project Ga0307517, IMG submission 194515) | Populus trichocarpa ectomycorrhiza microbial communities from riparian zone in the Pacific Northwest, United States - 23_EM | ecosystem: Host-associated > Plants > Roots > Unclassified | place... | reverse complement strand
ATCAAATTAGATAAATAAAAAATTTCAATTAAGAAAATGATAAGAAAAAGACAAATAACAATCATAAAAATGAGAACCAAAATTGATATAAAAATCAAATTAAATCAAATTTTAAAAGGTAAAATTAAAAAAAAAATTCAAAACAAAATATATAGCAACAAAAAATTTGAGGATCAAATTTAATATAATCAATAAATAAGATGATATTTTTAAATTTTTTATAATTTCTAAAAAGTGTTTTTCGCTAAAAAAAAATTCTTTGAAAACCAAACCAATTTTTACTTTAATTAAAAAGTATTTTTTAATAGTAAAAAAATAAAAAAATAAAAAAGTTTTTTAAAAAATCACTTTCCGAGCCTAGAACGGAAAGATCACTGAAGTCTCCAGCTAAGCGCGTAAATACATAAATAAATACAAATCTCCCTTTGCTTTTATTTTATTTTTTGTCTTTTTATCGCGGGAAATGGAAGAAGAAGCGGCAGCAGCAACTCAGAGAGATCAATCAACTGATACGGAAACGGTAATCATACAGCCAGACCTCGATCCACCGTCCTCGTGCTCAGATGAACCCAATAGCACTGAACCGAAATTCAATTTGAACCAGAGCGAGATCTTCAAGGCACTAGAAATCGTCGAGAGAGACGCTCTAGCCATTGCCTATAGCTTCACTTCTCTCTTCTCTTCACTTCTTCTGGCTCTCTCTGAGGTGATCTTTGACTCTTCTTCTAGTAACTTTCTGTCTGGTGCCCGTGAAAAGAACGGAAGTGAAGTATTTTTTATTTTTTTTGAAAATTGTAGGCTGCTAGTACATCAGTAGATCACATGCAATGTTTTGGTGATGCTGCTGGTCGTCTTCAAGAATCTGGTAAAGATAATTAGATTTTTATTTTTAAGAAATTGATTATTATTGTTATTAATTGTGAATTGTTTTATTATTATGATCGTTGTATTTTGCAGTGCTTGATGCAGCAACGAATGTTAGGTTTGATTAAGAAAAAGAAATAGGTTGCAAAATTGCGTGATATTGAATTTATCTTTTTGTAGGAGAAATATTAATAGTCGACAGAGAACAAGATTAAAATTTTCTCTGATGATGATTAAGAAAGGGGGCAAGGTTAAAGTGACAAATTTTCGGAGTGTCTGATGATTGTAGATGCTGTTAGGAGAATTGGGAGATTAAAGGGTCTCACATAGGGTCTAGAATGGATGTTCGAGGGATAGAGAAATCTCCATGAAAAATTTGCTTTATTTTTGTTTTCAAAGAGATATCCTTCATCATGTTCTGAACCTGAATTTCACCAATATTATTCTACTCGACTTTTCCACCACCTTGTCGTTTCCCTCAATTGCTCCTGGGATCATGTCCTTGTGATCAGAAAATATAATCTAAAGTTTTGCCAGGTTTATCTATCTGCACAAGTATTTCACTATTCATGCTTTGAGAATCAAACATACAATTTGCACAAAGTTTTAATTTGCATTTGTCACTGCATTGTTCTGTCACCCTCCTCTGAGTACAAAAGAGAAAATAAAAACAGTGTTAAATAGTTTTCCACGTCTTTTGGAGATAACTGGTAAGAATGGTGACCCTCTAACTTGGCAAAAGATAGTTTCCTTTGTTGCCTAACTACTTAAGCAACCCAACTACAAGTCTTAAAAATCTTTCTGTACATATGTTTTTGCCAATATTTCACGGTATGTTGAATATGAAGGACATTTGTTGCCTAACCTATTTCTGGATGCAGATTGAACTAGGTAATGAAGGACATTGACGCACTAGCCACTCAACTGTATCCTTTGTGTTTGTTTTCTTAGAATACTTGTTTGCTAGGCACATAGGGTGGTGTTTGACATTCCAGTCCAACAATACTTTTGATTGTTTTTTTAACTTTAAATTATTATTTTTTGTATTTTTTTATTGTTTTAATTTATTGATATCAAATTTTTTTAAAAAAATATTATATTGATACAGTTTCAAGCAAATAACACTTTAAAAATTAATCTTTACCGCACTTCTAAAAATCAATTACCCCATTCTATATTAAGCTGCATTTGGTGAACCAATAGGCTCATGGGTGTTCACGGTTCGGTTTGGTTTGGTTTGGACTAAAAAAACCAACTGAACTGAATTAGTTTGATTTTGAAAAATACAAATCGGACCGAACCGAAATCCGATTCAATCCGAACTAATTTGGTTCGGTTTTTTATAAAACCAGTAAACCTAATCTTGCCAAATATAGGCGCTTTTTAAATCTATAATATGATGGTTTATGCTTTATAGCTCTTTTTACACTATCAAGTGTTCATTTATGGCTAATATATTTGTGTTTTTTTCTCTCAAAATCATAAAAATAAAATTACTTGCCTACATGAAATAATGGTGTCAGAAAAATCAATAAGATATAGAAAGTTGATAGTTTATTATTATTTATTTGTTTATGACTCATTAGCCCTACTTCCCAGTACGGGCTAAAAAACAAAAAATTAGGTGTATATAGTAATTTGATGATTTTCATTTCTCAAAAGTTATATATCAATATCCACAAGGTCAGCAATAAACCTTGATATCCTTGTGTAGAATAAGTCGTAGAGCTTTGGGTTAGAGGATCTACAATAACAAAAGGTAAATATCCTTGACAATTGTGTTCGGTAAAAATGCATAAAATTTAACTCAATAAATACTATATAATTACCTTCAAACAAAAAGAGAGAACATAAGAGAGAAGCCAGGGAGATGGAGAGTTGGGTTTGTGTTTGGCTAGATAGTGTGGGAAAGGAAGAATGAGATGGAGATGAGGCGTAGAGCAGATGAAAGGGAAATGAAGAATGAGAAAAGTATTCTTTGAGTGATGTTTTTTTTGTGAGGGGATTTTGTTAGAGTTAGGTTAATTTATACTTTTTTTTATTTTTGAAAATCAGTTTAATCAGTTTTTCATCTTAGATTAGTTTTTTCAATTATTATTTTTTTAATTTTTTTAGTTTTCTTGATTAATCGGTTTTTTTAAAACAGTATTCATCTAACTTTCTCGGTGCCTCTTCCTATCATGGAGGCAACAAGATGCTAGGTGGGTCCTCCTTCTTTGGGACCCACATGGGCTCTACACAAGGCTTTGCATTCAGGATAGCGACTCTTTCGACAGATCAGAAATTTCTAAATTCTAATAGGGCGCTGTAACACTATGGTTTCCCTTTGCTTCTCGCCATGTCAGTATTCACGAGAACTATCTGTACAACTTCCTTCGCATCACACACTGGTTTTACTTGGGGAGTTTTGAATCTGGTAAGAAGGTAGCTCGTTTAAAGTTATGGGAAGATTGTTTTCTTTAAATCGATCATCTGGCTCCCTCACTGAGCACAACTGGTCATAAGATCATTCATAGGCATTCTGATTTCCATAAGCATGAACGATTGTTAAGATTAGTTCAATTGGTAACTATTTTCCCCTAGTAATTGAATTGATATTTCTTGACATTCCTAATTGGCACTTAAGAAAAGGCAGCCGTTTCTGAATAATAGGAGTATTGTGTCAGTCTGTAAGAACCATTGCCCTGGTTTTCAGCTATAAGAGCTTAGAGTGATGAGGTTGATGCTTTGTCATCATCGTGACATCAAGTATTGTTCATTTCTTTTCAGAGATGAATCAGCTTGAGTAGCCTTCACTTTTAGTCAACATATTGAAGTCCAATCCAGACTGCAAAAAGGGAGAATAATGCTCAACTGACCGCATGATGAGTTGGTTTGCTCGATCGATGAGTAGACTCGAGCCAATTATCGGAGAGATGATGGAGGCGCTCTTAGCTGCGTTAATTCTAGTTTCTGGGATTCAGGATGGCCACTTGGTACAGGCCCATGTAAGAGAAAAGCATGATGCCTTCTTCAGTAGCGCGAAATTATCGGTGAGGGGACCGTGCCCATGAAGGTAGCTGGGAGCATAACAGGCTTGGTTCTGGCTAGAGTTTGCAAATGATTGTGCTAAAAAGTAATAGCCTTTTTTCGAAACCTTTGTTCCCCTTTTGTCCTAGACAAACGAGGAACACGTTAGTTGTATTTCTTTTCACTCCATAAGAGTTTGAATATGTTTCATATTAACCTCCACCTAGGCCATCTACCAAGCTGCACAAGGGAAAAGGAAATGAACGAGCTATTATAGCTTAATTTCGATATTAGATAGAATTTTTATTTTTTCCCTTCTCATATTACAACACCAGTTAATTCAGTAGCATGCCCCAATTTTAATAAGAAACTCTACATTCACTTGTGAGATGCAATTTATCTGCTCCGTTGTCTTTCATCGACCTAACCTTCAAATGATTCCGGCGTCACTGTTATTTTCAATAGTTGTGGGCACACCACCGTCAGTCCTCTAATTAATTACTATTCAATTAATTGACTTGATTGATAGCTTAGCGAAGCATTACCCTCCAATCACGTGATTAAAAACAAGTATATATTAATTTTAAGGGGTGTAGCTCAACGGGTCAGGTTCTAAGTTTGCTTCTTAGAGATCACCAGTTCGAGCTCTACAAATTTCAAGGCCACTGTAGGCTTAAATAATCGTTAACTTCAGGACCCATGAGATTAATCGAGACATGTATAAGTTGGTCTGAATACCCATGTTAATAATAATTAAAAAAAAAGTATATATTTCAAATCACAAAAAGTGGCCTCGTCCATGTATTGTTGAATCTGGAGTGGTGATGCTGATGCCATGCCACCCACAAATATTAGAATTGTCACCCTGGCCGCGGCCCACTGCCCACTGCCCACTGCCCACTGCCCACTGCCTGGTTTGGGTAAACAATCAACATTATTGTTAAAATAACGACAACAGTTACATTGATCCGTCCGTTTTTGGACCACTTAAGTCATTACTTCTTATTTGTGTATTGGCCATTTCTCATTGTCACAGTCATGAGTAAAGATGTGAAGGGTGAGGGTTGAATTTTCAGAGCAGTAATTGTTTTTTTAATTTTTTTATTTAAAAATAATATTTTTTAAATTTATTTTTGATATTAGTGTATTAGAATGATTTAAAATTTTTATTTGGGCTTTAATCCCAAACGGGGGTAAGAGTTGATGTTTGGATGGGTATCGTGCATGGTCAAGACACCTGCATCTAGTGATTCAATGGAGGTTCAAGGTGTTTTTATTGACCATGACTAAAATGACCCCCTATAACTATTACGAAATCGAGCTACATGAAGGTTATTTTAGTGATTTAAACAAACATAAACATGGCAATAACTACTCTCCCTTTCACCTGATGGAGGCCCAAAATAAATTATAGAATTTTAGATTTTTACCACACGTACGTAGACAAACTACTCCTATTAATTAATAATAATAATAAAATACCCTTTTGTATTGAAAACATTATTTCCATTCTAGCTATCCAAGCTACATACAATTTATTCCAAAACCTATTTCCTATATATATATATATATATATATATAGACACACACGTTTACGAGCTCTCTTAAAATGATCACACATTAACCAACACATGCACGTGTTTTCAGTTCTTTAAAACTAATCCATTTACAAGTATTATTAATCCTCGATAGCAGCACGAGTTCTTCGTATTCAAGCAATTTAATTTTGAGAACTCTATGTTTTATTTTTTATTTTTTTTGTTGAATATTATTTTAATTGATTGTTTTTATAATTGTATTTTGTATTAATTTGGACGAGAATTTAAACTCTCCAAGCTTTCTAATCTCGACAGCAACAATGCCTCTCAGAGCTTAATTATTACATAAGAGTTTAAATTAATCACCATGCATCAACGAGGGAATGAGGCATATACTATTATATATGCCTCATTGGTGGAAAATCAAAAGGTGGCTGTAGCCGGTGAGATAGCATGCACCAACGGTGGCTGGGAATATATTTTGACGAGGATTTTGCTTGAGATAAATTAAAGTTTGTGTTTGCTAGGGTTTTTGTATTTTTTGCTTCTTAGTTTTAAGTTTTTTTATGAGATAAAATTATTTTAATTTGAGATCGTAATATCTTATAGAAATTAAGAAAAAAATCATGAATTTTATTTTCCGACCAGCTCAATATTAAATAAGAATGAAATAAAAAAATAAAAAAATTAAAGGGATCATAAACTAAAAAGAAAAAAACACCAGGTTTGATGGGTAAACCTACTAAACCCGTGAATCGGGTAATCTGAATCAATACGTCAAACCCGCAAACCAGGTAATGGACCATGCTGGGATTAATAACTTGTTTTTTTTTTCTATCTAAACTATTATTTATTTAACTATATGATAACAAAAATAAACGATCGTAAAATTGAGCGTCAAACCAATATTAAGACCTTTTTTTAAGATTATGATAACTTTATAAAAAGTCAAACGAAACAAATTATGAAACTCAATTCTCAATCAACCCAATATTAAAGGATGAAATCAAAAAAAATAAGTTTTAAAAAAGAAAAGTTAAACTCACTAAACTCGTTAACAAGTTCATGAACTTTCTAAAATTTAATAACATGTTTTTTTTTCTAAAACTATTTTTTTAACTATATGATAAAAAAAAATCACGTAATTGAGTTCAATTATAAAAAAAGGTGCCCTACTAAACTATCGAATCGGGATAACTATAGTTACCTTACTGAACTCTAAATCATTGAATAAATTCAGTAACCTAGTTTTTTTTAAATTATTTTTTATTTAATTATTTTTAAAAAAAATAGACTATACAGTGATGATGATATATTTTTCTGATATCAATCCGATACTGAATTTTTTTTTTATTATAATAATCATATAAAAATTAAATTAAAATAAATTATCAATTCTAAAATATCATAAACTTAAATTAAAAAAATTAATGACAAAAAAAAACAAAAAAAAATCAAAGGAATCTATATTCTATAGTGCTAATTGGTGGGTACGGAAAACAATGTTTTCCTGCACCTTTTAACTTTATAATTAATGAATTCGTGAAGCTTAGCCCATGTCAATTCCGATGGTGTTGACAGAGATTCAGGCCGTCCTGTTCTTGTTGAAGTGGCATTTCACAATTCAATACACATGCTTGACTTAAACATCCAGAGGACAAATTCAAGAACAACCCAACAACCCGTCAATTTTACCTTGTTTTTATTTTTCTAACTAAAAGACCTTGATGATAATCACTTAAGACCTCCGTAGCCCGCTCCAACTTCTTTGATACACGGTGCTTAGATGAAATGGCTGGTAATCACACTGAACTCCAACTTTGGTACACTATTATTTTCCTTTGTGCAGATGCAACAAGTAGAGATTAAATATAATTCTACATTCTTGGCGAGAGAAGTAGAGTGTACTCTCTCTCTCTCTCTCTCTCTCTCTCGTACTCTCTCTCTCTCTCTCTTCCTGCATGACAGAAGAATGTACTAAATTCATTTTTAAATTACCATAATAAATATTCTTGGTTTTTCTTACTTAATACTTCAATTTTCACCAAATCCCACTATTAAAACACATACTTGGTACAGCATGATCTCACCATTGCTTGAATGTTCATGGCCCCACCATCGCATCATCTACATTCTCGCTCGCTCTCTCTCTATAGTCCCTTGTTGGAAAAAACTTCGGATGCAAAAGAAGACAATCTTTCTTTCTTTGTAATTGTTTTATGTACATATTTTGTTGTTTTAAGCTCTCAACACAATGAAGAAATGAAGCCAAATTAAGCACTTCATTTTTACACATGGAAAGTGAATGAGACAAGTGCTCTTTACAGCATGTGTTGAAGCTCTTTTGTCTTAAAGCAAACCATAGTGCATCTCTCTCCGTATCTGCTCGCCATAGGAAGTATTTTGAGCTGTTTTTTTGGTGAAAATAATTTTCACAAAGTTCAAAAAGAAGAAAGTTGTTTTGTGTGGACAGTTTTGTAGGTCCAAGTGTCTCAGTTTTCTGGGTCCGTGAGGACTCAGATCCTTTAATAGGCTCTTAAATTGGTTCTTTTGTGTTTTCAAGAGATTAAAAAAAAAAGAATAGGAAAAGGGAGATGAGTGGGTGTATTCATGAATTTTTCATCCATTCATGAGCTTCTCCTTCTTGGGTTTATTTTGATAAGGCTAATATAATAGAATATTAGCAGCAATAATTTAAATCACCATATTGAGAGTAGAATACAAGAAAAATCATACTTCCATTTATTGTCCCTTTCCTTATTAAAGCTCGTGTTTTGTCTCTTGTTTCATAACAGGAGATAGCTTAATTACTACACTCGTCTAGAGAGGGGACCTTGGCCTAATGGCCTCCGAAGAAGTATGTTTTTCACTCCTGCTAAAAAGTTGAGCAAGAGCTTTTTCTGTGGTTAATTTTCAAGCTTCATTACTACTCACAAATTCCAACCTTGAGTTTCTTGTCTTTGTAGTTTTCTTGAACAAACCCACCTTTTGTATTCAAGAATCAAGATTTAAAGCATATGGTTGTTCAGATACTGAAAATTCCGTTGTCAAAGTTTCTAATGTTTAGAAATGCAGAAGAGAGATTAAAGCAAGATCCTTTTTTTTTTCTTTTCTGATCTGATAAAAGAGGTGTGCTTTATCCTTTTGAGCTTAAGATATGGCAAATGAGCTCCGTAACCAAGAGAGACTACCAGACAACCTCAAGAAACAGCTTGCTCTTGCTGTGAGGAGCATTCAATGGAGCTACGCAATCTTCTGGTCAAATCCAACTGGACAACCAGGGTACTAATTAAACCTTTTTATATCTCTATTTTCTTTGTTTGTATAGGTGCTAATTTTTTACTTTGTTTTTAGAACTTGTTCTTTTTGCAGCTAAAAGAAATCTTTTTTCTAAGAATCTCGCGAAAGAAATTTTCTATGCATTGTTTGCGATTTTTGAGAAAGTGAGTCAGCTTAAGATTCTGGGAGTTCAGTCACATGTTGGAATTAAGTGCAGGGAGTTTACTTTTCAGAAAGAGTAAAATACATGTTTCATTTTGTATGGTTAGAGTGAAATCTGGTTTTTTTTTTGTGAGTAACTGTGCAAGTGGTACTGATTTTGACAAATGGTTTGCATTGGTTTTGTGAATTGAAATTTAGGTTTTAGCTTTAAAGGAATCCATCCCTTTGTCAAATTTTGCAGCCACATTTTATGGTACTTGATTAAGATAACAAAAGAACATAGCATTTATGATGAAGGTATCTCATTCTTTCAATGGGAAGCATTTCTTTTTTTGACTACCTTGGAGAAGAGGTAGTCTATTTGTTTTGCGTGTTGATTATAGCCATGAGCCGTTTAATCATATAGGAGCTAGCTCATGCTCATAGCTCTAATGCATTATTTGTTCATGTTCTTATCACTGGTAAATGTGAATGTTTTGTAGGGTTTTGGAGTGGGCTGATGGGTACTACAATGGAGATATTAAGACACGGAAAACAGTTCAATCCATAGAGCTTAATGCAGATGAATTGGGTTTACAGAGAAGTGAGCAATTGAGAGAACTCTATGAGTCACTGTCGGCTGGTGAAGCCAATCCACAAGCGAGGAGACCTTCAGCTGCATTATCCCCAGAAGATCTCACTGATACGGAGTGGTATTATTTGGTTTGCATGTCCTTTGTATTCGACAATGGCCAGGGGTAACTTCATTTTCTTTGCCATTTGCTGAACAAGGCCTTTCAATTTATTCCTTTTTAGAGTTAAATAGTTGTAAATTCTTCTTCCGAATTGTTCATAGCTTGCCAGGAACAACATTAGCAAATGGTCACCCTACCTGGCTATGCAACGCTCCTTCTGCAGATAGCAAAATATTCAGCCGCTCTCTGCTAGCTAAGGTTAGGATTCTGTTTCCTTTCAGAGATCTTATTTCATTTCCGAATAAAAGTTGTACTCATTACACATACTCAAAATGATAGAAGAAATTAAATATTTTTTTTAATATTTTTGGTTCTTGTTCTATGATGGGAATTGTGGCAACCATAACCCTCAGAGTGCATCAATTCAGGTACCGATTCTACCTTTTTCCTACTAGAATTCCAGTATATAGGCACAAGCACACAGCAGCGTGCTTTTACCAAATGCATAAGATCCTGTATGAAAGAATATCAAAGCTTGTAAAACTAGTAAAACTGGATTATACCAAAACCTGAGCAAACATTTCCTTTTTAAACTTTCAGACTGTTGTATGCTTTCCATTTATGAGAGGAGTTGTTGAGCTGGGTGTGTCTGAGCAGGTAATACTACTGTCAGATTTCTATTTAGAATACAATCAACTACTGATTTGTTGTCCGTGTATTACAATTACCAACAGATCAAGTCATGTTTCTTCATTGTAATTTGTTTCTAAAGGTTTTGGAGGACCCAAGTCTCATTCAACACATCAAGACTTCATTCTTGGAGATCCCATACACAGTAACTGCCAATCATTCTAGTGCAAAAAGTGACAAAGAGCTTGCCTGTGCCACTTTCAATCGTGAAATACATGACACCAAACCTGTTCCAGTTATACGATGTAGAGAACTAGACACACTTTCCCCTGATGACAATTCAAATGATCAGGCAGCCACAGATTCTATTATGGTTGAAGGGCTAAATGGAGGAGCTTCCCAAGTGCAAAGTTGGCAGTTCATGGATGATGACTTCAGCAACCGTGTTCATCATCCCTTGAATTCTAGTGACTCTGTATCTCAAACCATTGTAGATCCTGTGATGCTTGTTCCTTTTCTGAAGGATGGAAAGGTAAATGGCCAGAGTCTTCAGGACATTCAAGACTGCAATCACAAGAAGCTGACTGCATTGAACCTTCAAAGCGATGATTTGCATTATCAAAGTGTTCTCTCGTGTCTCTTAAAGACCTCCCATCCATTAATTCTTGGACCCAATGTCCAGAATTGTTATCAGGAACCGAGCTTTGTCAGTTGGAAGAAAGCAGGATTGATGCATTCTCAAAAATTGAAAAGTGGAACTCCGCAAAAACTACTAAAGAAGATACTGTTTGAAGTTCCTCGGATGCATGTTGATGGTTTGCTGGATTCCCCGGAATATAGTAGTGACAAAGTTGTAGGTGGCAGGCCCGAGGCTGATGAAATTGGCGCAAGCCATGTATTATCAGAGAGGAGGCGAAGAGAAAAGCTGAATAAAAGGTTTATGATTCTGAAATCAATTGTCCCTTCAATCAGCAAGGTAGTTAAAAATTCTGTTCCCAAAAGTTTTTGGCCTCGAATAGCAAAAGTCATAGATTAATTTTCTCCTTGTTTGTGCAGGTTGATAAAGTATCTATACTAGATGACACAATTCAATACCTTCAAGAGCTTGAAAGAAAGGTTGAAGAGTTGGAATGTAGGAGGGAGCTTTTAGAGGCAATAACCAAAAGAAAACCTGAAGATACTGTGGAGAGGACATCTGATAACTGCGGCAGCAATAAGATTGGAAATGGTAAAAATTCGTTGACAAATAAGAGGAAGGCTCCTGACATTGATGAAATGGAGCCAGATACCAACCATAACATATCAAAAGATGGTTCAGCTGACGATATAACTGTCAGCATGAATAAAGGGGATGTTGTAATCGAGATCAAGTGTCTTTGGAGGGAGGGAATATTGCTCGAGATAATGGATGCAGCGAGCCATCTCCATTTAGATTCTCACTCAGTTCAATCATCCATCATGGACGGGATTCTTTCGCTGACTATCAAATCAAAGGTATGGACTCAAAATCACACAATGGAAGTCACCGTCTTTATATCATGTGCCTTGTAAGAAAATGGCCACCTAAAGACAACCCATGATATTTTCAACAAAAAATATGATCCAATGAGGTAACTTGATGGTTATTATTAGCATCGATTCCTTACTGTAATGTCAATGTGTTTATTGCAGCACAAGGGATTGAATGCTGCATCAGTTGGCACAATCAAACATGCCCTTCAAATGGTTGCTGGGAACTTGTTTTCGAATCGATGACTGTATGATTAGTATTCACTGCTTCAGTCGTAAGATTCTGTGTTGTGGAGGGCTTCATAGATCAGAGCTAATGAACATAGAATTTCCTCCACGTAGAGTAGTCCAATAAACAGAAAATGCACTTATTCCGAACATTTATGACTAATAAACATTTATGTTTTGTACGTGTATGGAATAGTGGATTACTTGTAAGAGAAGTGGCTTCAATGATGTCACATCAAAGGATCGAAGGGTGTACAGCCGAGAGAAATAAAGATATGAAAGTAAAGTTTTGATCCACTGAATTTCGGCAGGTGCATTTGTTATGGCCTTGCATTCCGTTTTATGGATCATGAAAGAAGGCACCATCTGATTTGTTCAAAATCTGGGACGTGGACAAGTCCAGTTTGCTTCGAAGAAGAACAAGTATATAGTGGCGTTGAGACAAGTAAAGGCCCTTATCACTTCAAGTAGCCTATACGCCGAGAAAGAAGCTGAGTTCACCACCAAGGTTTTTGACTAGAAAACCGGTCTACACAGCTCATGGAAGCCTGGCTTGGGAAGATAAATAGATAGATGACAGGAAAAGAGAGGTCGTGTCGTATCAATCATCAAGGAAAAAAACAACAAATTCCATTCAAGTTGGATTTGTTCTAGTGCTCATCGTGTAAAACATGCGTGGAGAACAGCAAGCAACCCTATGTATCCCGCTAATATTATGATATCCATGTGTCCCGCTACTATTATACTATTATGATAATAATTAATTTTTATTTAGAAATATATTAAAATTATATATTTTTTAATTTTTAAAATTTATCTTTTAATATTAATATATCAAAACGATTTAAAAATTTTAAATTTTAAACAAATAACATTTCGGCCGAAATGCCAAACGTTCCCAGTTATGATAACTATGTTCTGGCATTATTAAGCAAAGCGCAAACCATAGTTTCATACAGTCGATCTACTGCAAAGCTTTTCCTAGATGATTTTTAGACACAGGTTGAAGTTGAACAGGTGGCCCACCAAATCTAGTCAGGGTAATGGAGGCGAACTCCTTGTTTCTGGTTTCCAAATAACAGTGGTGTGCTCTGTAAACTCATCAAGGCAGCTTAAAAAAGAGAGAGTCCATGAAATAATAAATAATTTAATGTTTTTAACCAGTGGTTGAAAAAAAAGAAGCTCAATAGGGCTTAATTACAGGATCTGACACGCAATAATACTAGCCTACAGTCCACGCTTTTCATATATGATTTTGTTTTAAATTGAGCATGAATTGTGGAAATATATCAAAAATATAGTATTTATTTGATTTTACGCCCCTGAAACGCTTAGAATCTTCTTTATATAACGCCAATTTACTAACAAAAATTTTCAAGCTATAAACACAAAGGAATATAGCGATGAAGAGCGTGGTTTAAACACCTCATTGACATGAGCATTAAACTTGGAAACCAAAATGTTTTGGAATTACAATATGGCGAAAACTGACAAAAATATTAATAAAAAAAAGAACTGGCCTGCCTTTCTTTTCCAACTGCCGGATAGTTTCTAAGAAAAATATTATTTATGAAGGCTTGTAAATCATGGAATTGGCCATCATTACTCATTTTGTTTTCAAAGATTTCCTTTGGTCTGCCCAGATCTTACCACTTGTCTTAGTGGCAATCAGCAATCATCTTTAAGAATCTTTTACGTAACTCTACAAAGTTTTTCCTGATAAGACAATCGATATGTGCTAGGGACCAGTCACAGAATACTTTATATATATTACTAAATGCTGTAAACCACCTGCTGAGAGTAAAGTGGGCGTGAACTGTGCGTAGGGTAGAGTATCATCATTCCCAGATCTCCATTTGGTCCCAAGAGCAATCAAGCAGAGCAGGAAAACGAGAAAAGAGAAGAAAAAGACAGAAAATCCACCCGGCTGATATGCTAGTTAAACAATGCAGGAAGAGTAGAATATCAACACCATTGCATACTCACAGCTCAATCCATTACATCACAGATTATTTTATTTTGTTCTTTCCTTTTCCTTCGCTTGCCTTTGTTTTTTCCAGACTACGAACCACGCGATTCCTGCTCAATCCATTGGGCATCTTGAGCCCATCCAGGTTCCCTATCCAGCTTTAGTTTTGCTCCCACAGAATCAAGAATTTCACAGACCATTTACTAACATAAAAAATTCAGATTATCCAAGCAAACGAATGACCTGCTACATTTGAAGTGTGACCCCTGCAAAATCTTTTACGGTGTACCCAATTTTCTCAAATTTACCTTCCTCGTTACTCTCTCTAAATTTCAGATAATCCAAGCAAACGAATGACTTGTAAATCCTCTGGTTTCCTTCCTCCACAACTTCATCTGGGGCCAAGATCACCTTCTCATCCTCGAAGCACCAAAAGAAAGCGAGAGAAAGGCGATTTACTAAACGCTTTAAAACAACCCGGTGTTCGGATGATCTTAACCTTCCATTACTCCAAGCCTGCAACAGATCTCCAATGTTAACAACAAGAAGATCCTCACATGGAGGTATGTCCAGCCATTCTCCTTCCTTGGATCTCATTTGCAGCCCACCAGTCTCATCCTGATAGACGATGGTTATACAGCTCATATCAGTGTGCATTCCAAGCCCTTCAACTTCCCTTTCTTCCACATCCTTCGGTGGTGAATAGTTTACAACCCTGAAATAGCCATGACAGTTGCTGAATTCTGATTCACAAAACTTCCTGTCACAACCATCTCCCAAAGTCATCACTAAAACCTCGATGATTCTCTTTGACAAGTCGATCATCTTGTTTCCATATTCCTGTAATATCTCACTGCGCAATTGAAAAGTGACAAGGGCAGTTACATATAAAAGATGCTTAGTCGACACTGAAAACATCAGAAACTATTGCAAACAAATAGCACTGAAAACTATGGTTTAAAAATATGAAGCCTGGAGATATAAAAAGATTGTACCTAAATTCGGAGTTTTGTTGACTAAAGAGTTCATCAGCAGAACGCTTAGCAGACGCAAAGAAATCTGGTCCAGACACTATCAGGCTTTCAAAATAAGGTGAGGCTATGAAATGAGGAGTGTAGGTTTTTAAGCATGATGATGGACCGACTTTGAGCTTGGAATCTGTGGGGAGGCTAAAGATATGTTTCGAAAGTGTGCAAACTTTGCTGAACAAGTTTCTTGAGATACCATGATTGGTAACATAAAAGAAGCCCCATTCTTGACAGGCTTGAGAAAGGGAAGATAAAAATGAGAGGTTCACAGGTTGGGATAAATCTAACACAGGAAGCTCTACAGAAACATGCAGTTCAGCCATTATATACTATAAAAGGCTACGATTCTTTAGTTGCTTGAAGCACTAGGCTAGAGGGTAGGCTACATATAGGTAGGGAGCAGAGCTAAAAAGGAATTTTCACATTATTTATTGCTTCAAGTTTTCAAGTTCACAGCTGGATAAATTCTTCTTCCAGAAATAATACAGGTAAATTGAGGCCTTTAATAACTGCTACCACTAAGCATTGCATACCATGGATTTCAGGATGAATGGAGATCCAAGCACCACATTTATAACAAAAGTAAACAAGAGCCAAGTGTTTCACCGTGTCACGATGAAACTATGATTTTACCTATGGCAAAATCATGGATTTCAGGATGAATGGAGATCCAAGCACCACATTTATAACAAAAGTAAACAATAGCCAAGTGTTTCACCGTGTCACGATGAAACTATGATTTTACCTATGGCAAAATCAGTTGGCTTTGTTCTACTAGCAGAGATATTTTTTTTTTTATGGAATTCATTAGTCTTTATAATAAAAAATAGGATTAGATTGTTTTTTTTTTATATATTTTTATTATAAGGTAAAATTATTTTATTATTCTTAACAGCAAAAACTTCTAAACTTTGGTCAATTGAACTTCTAATCTTGAACTTAATTTTCAAACAATTAAATTATATCATTGCCTTTTGAATGTAAAAACTTTGTCTTTGACTAAGGAGGAGTTTTTTTTTGTCTTTTTTATATTTGATTATTTGATAATTATTAAGTATCATTGGACGCAACACGAGGATTTTGTTAATAAACAAAAAAAAAAGTTTAGAAGCACATGAATAGTATCCAACAAGTTTGGATAGCATGTGTGGCGTCATCCATTGCCCAAAACCTTGTTTTTAGGGCAACAACCGAAGTATCTCGATGTTCCCTCCACGTACAAGTGACGTCATGTAGCGTGTGTGATCTTTTTTTTTTCTCTCTCTCTCGTACTTGATTTTCATTATGAGATTTGTTGTCCTAAAGATTTTGTCTTTATTCTCTTTATTACAATCTAGCTTATTTAGAATAATTTATGAAGTTATGGATTTTTTTTTTAATTTCATCCCTATTCCCTTTATTATAATCTAGTTTATTTAGAATAATTTATGAAGTTAAGGATTTTTTTCGGTTTCATCCACTAATATTTTGTTATTTTGTTCATTCACTTTCCATGGGATTTTTTTTTGGTTTTAAAAGTAACAGAAGTTAACTTAATTCTTTTTCCGGCAATCTAGTTTTTTTAAAATGAATTTTATATTTTAATTAAATTAAATTAAATTAATTATGTTAGTAAACATGAAGTGCTTGATTCATTGTTTTTGTTTTTATTTACTTTATGAGTCATTGATCTAATAGCACATATGACCTTTTTTTATTACGAAATTTTAAAATTTTCTTACTCATTTAAAAACATTAATATTAATATTATCAGCACTGGCATTTACCTAGCAACTACTATCAGTGGGTTAGGTATAAAGAGAGAAGGCAGTGGGTGCGGCCCATCTAAATCAAAACTTTTGGAGATAATTTATAATTAAATCAAACCATAATCAGCATAATTGTGGAGACCACAGGCCATTATCACCGATCAATATCTCTACTGCTAATGCTCCTACCATTAGAGCTAGTGACAAGAACGCATGCCAAATACATAAAGACCCCAACAAAGTATCTGAAGATACTACTTTACAAGACAAGAATATCAACTGTGGAAAGGCAGAGTTTCAGCAGATTCAACAAACCAGTCCATGTCAAGGAAATGGACATGGCATGCTGTCTACTAGAGCAAGCACTTCTAACGAATAAAATCCTGATATCCAACACCCATAGATAACAAGACATCAGAAAGATCTTTAGGGTTTAGAATTATGAGCAATAGGCAGAGATTGCTGTTTTGATTATTGAAGTTCCATGGCAGGTTTGACTGCTATTCACCAGGCAATGATCTAGGGCACTATAGCAGAGCAAGAAAAAAAAAAGCACCAGAGAAGAAGAATATCTTCACAGACTTCCTACAAATCACATTATAACTAAAATCCTTTTACACTTTTAACCTAATGACATAACAAGATCCACAAGATGGTAAATAATAAAAGCAGGCTCCAACAGGAGTGCATTACAAGAACACCTTTGGCAAAATAGAAGCATTAAAAAACATAGACCTGCTGCAAACTTAAATAATAAAAGCACCCAAGACATTTTCCCCTTGCTGCCCTATGAGTTGCAGATTGCAAATAAGTTGCCACACCATAGAATAGATGTTGCATTGCCCATATTGGGCAAGACCCGAAATTTAACTTTCATAGGCAAGTAAAGCAACACAAGAATAAAACTAGGTATTGTAAGCCATCACAGATAATAATTAAATATAATGATCACTCTTATAAAATTTCAATTGAATGTCTAAAAAGTATCATCCGTCCATTAAATAGAGATTCTAGCGACATCATGCAGTAAAAGAATCACATCACTTATCAACTCTACTCGTTCGCCGCCCAGCTAATCAATGAATTTGGGGCCGAGAGCAAGCAATGACTGGACTTATCAACTCTACTCATTTGCCTCGTGCATCCAAGATTTGCATCATTCCCACTCAATTGTTGACGGAGGCTTTGATGTGATGTCTTGAACAACTCGGTTTACACCTCTTACACTATTACAGATTTTTCTGGCCACGTCATCAAGGAACTTGTGTTCAAAATAGTACCTGTAATTTCGCAATTCAAATATAGGTGTAAGAGTGCTTATTAATACACAGATGAAACAACAGCAATGGATGCATAAATTTTTGGCAAGATAGAATGCCTAAATAACCAATGATCATTTCTCACTAGTAAAGACAGACCATGCTCTTCTAAATTTCCCACGTCTGTTCTGACCACTTCCCATCCTAGAAAAATCTTAAGCTTGGAGTCTTGTACCATTACCATGTAAGAAAAAAATGTTGGTAATGCAAATAAGAATTGTAAATCCCTTTATCCCACAAATATTAGCAAGCCAAGAAAAAACTCAATAATGAAAAATAAAGAAAAGGAAGTTTTAAAGAGATAGTTAGGCATGCATATGTGAAAGGGCACAAATCGTACAATCTGAGTCTACCCAAAAAATACATCTAAATTAGGGGTGATCATTTTCGGTTCGGTTCGGTTCGGTTTTTATCAAAAAAAGTAACCAAACCGAAATTAATTTTTTTTTGAAAAAAAAAACCGAAACCGGGTCAAACCGACCGGTTTCGGTTCGGTTCGGTTTTTTAGGGCAAAAACCGGTTCAAACCGGTTTGGCTCGGTTTTTCCGGTTTTGG
>Ga0307517_10005772_pt1 | contig 18512 bp, 11 predicted proteins | sample 23_EM_MG_FD_194515 | JGI IMG/M metagenome (GOLD analysis project Ga0307517, IMG submission 194515) | Populus trichocarpa ectomycorrhiza microbial communities from riparian zone in the Pacific Northwest, United States - 23_EM | ecosystem: Host-associated > Plants > Roots > Unclassified | place... | reverse complement strand
ATTTTTTTTTTATTTATGGGTATTCGAACCAGTTTACATATATCTCGACTAAATTTTTAAAATTCTAAAATTAATAACCATATAAATCTCCAACATAATATCTTTCTTCTATGAAATAACTATAGTTACTTTTGAAATAATATAAAATCTCACCAGCGACTATACATATTGCATAATTTTTAAATTACATGCATTAAATTTAATAGGTTGAGCTACAAACACCAAGGGTTATTTTCCTTAGTAATTTTAAAGATTTAATATATATATATATATATATTAAAAAAATTTCTTAAGGCAAGGACATTTCATAACCTATGTTGTTAGCGACTTGTACTAAAGAATACCGGATTGGTATTTTTCTTATTTTAAGGGTACGAATAATTTTTAAATAATACTTATCAGATTGAAAGATTATTCATTATTCAAACTCTAGTTTTTTATTATTCATATATAATAATAAACTGGTATTTTTCTTCATTATTCAAATAATTTTACATCCTAGCTGTTGATTTAGAAAACCAATCTAAGCTCGCCCACACCCAATCAAAACCCAAATAGATCACAATTGTAGGTTCAATTTAGAATCATTTAGATCTGGATCGTTTGATCAAATCAAGCACGATTGAATTGTCAAACCACATGAGCTCATGGATCCACCACGCCACACCTGAGCCTAATCCATGTCTCTTTCTCTCGTATGTTTAACAGTGTGGTAGTGATTGCTTTTCAAATAACTTTTCATACTGAAATACATGCCAATAATATTTTTTCATTTTTTTAAAATTATTTTTGACATCAGCATATTAAAACGATCCAAAAAGTACAAACCGCACTCAATTTTAGTAAAAAAAAAAAAAAAATTTAAAATTTGATGAAACGCAGTTACAAACACAATGCCAAACGGTCTTGTTTGACGGTGAAATAAGCTACCGTTTCTCCTATGTCCAACCAGCATACAGATATGCCTTCACTCCGACCAAAACTCGAGGAGTCCCCGTCGTCAACATCGCCATTAGTAGCAGATAAAAGCAAGAACGAGCTTCATCTCCGCTGATCTCCCTCCCTGGTTGGTTGTGATATACACGACCATTAACGGACGAGATTGAGAGCTCGGTAGTGGTCGTTCGATGCGCCAACACCTTGTTAGAATCGATGTCGAGCCACCGACAGTGGCGGTGCATGACACACACGCCGAGTAGACAGTGCAGGTGCACAATCAGTGGCTTAATCGTAATTTCGAAATCTGACAGGGCAAAATAGTAATTTCACTTAAATCAGGGGCATTTCGATGATTCATCATTCACATAGAAAATCCTATATATTTAATTTTAAACTTATGCAGATAAAAAGTTAGAAAGTTTTTTTTTTATTATTTCTTTTTAATTTTATTCTAGATTTTTATTATTGATTTTTATTTATAAATTAATTAAATTAACTGAATTATATTAAAATAAATCTTGCATGTTTAATTCTAAACTAGGTTAGGTTAGGTAAAGAGTCAAGCTTTCAATTTAGTGTTTTTTTATATTTTTTTTAATAATTATTTAAGTTATTAATTTTAAATGTAAACTAAATAAAAAATTAGATAAAAAAGTTTTAAGGTATTTAATATGTGTTTAAGATTATGGTTTTTTTAAAAATATTTTTTTTTAAAAAATATTAAAATATTTTTTTTTATATTATAATATTAAAATCATAAAAAAATAAATATCAATTTAATATTTTTTAAAACCAAAAATATTTTAAAAAAGCATTCAAAAGCAAAAACCAAGCATTTTAAATACATTCTTAGCCTTGGGCTGTATTTTTATATTAAAAATAAAAAAAAATATTATTTTAATATATTTATAAATAAAAATTCTTTTAAAAAATCGTTAAATATTTCGTTTTAGATATTTTTTTTTGGGTTATGTTTAACCCACAATGAAGTGGTGACACGTAAACAAGTAATTTGCTACAAAATGTAACTATAAGAGGCTGGCAAAGCAACAAAAATCACGCACCTTTGAAAGACCAACCCAAAACAAAAACAAAACAAACAAATTACCCGACGCACATATTTACGGACGCGCTTGCATAATCAGTTGAAGAGTTAGAGATAGAGCGACAAAACGATGGGGTCCAGAGACAAGGACCAAACGACACCGCATCACCAGCCTCTCCTTAGCAGCCTCGTTGTACGTCCATCCGTCAGAGACGGCGGTGATGGCGCAGGAGGTGGAGGCCTCACAGGTGGTAGCGATTACGAGCCTGGAGAGTTCCTCCGTGAACCCCCATCCTATTCTCGCCCCGAACGATACTCTGATGATCCTGGTTCGTCTCTTTCTTCTTAATTTTAGTTTGTTTACTTTTTTTTTGTATCTCTTCATATTTTAATTAAGATGCGCATATACGAATTTTTTTTTAATCATGAAATCTAGATCGAAGTAGTAGAGTTATTTGAGTCATAATATAATGATACAGTTGATTAATTCTTCCAGTGATATTTTTATTTGTAGATTTATTGAAGTTCTTGACCTAGTGTATCGAAAGCTATGTTTTCTTTTGTTACTTGATTATTTTATGAATTACGTTTGAAGAGTTGGACTAAAGAGTGATTTGAGGAGGAACTTTCAGAAAAATAATAAAATTCATGACATTAATGAAATTGCTATTGTTATTTAAGGTTGTAATCTGCACTTTTTATTTTTTTAATTTACGGAAAACAACTTTAATTATGTGTGAAGTCTTCTATGATTGATAGTGGGACTAATATTAATTCACTGGAAGGCTTTTTCTATGGAACCTAGCTTTTATCTCAAAGAATGAGAACATGTTAGTGTAAGTGAGCAACTTTTTGGATATATCTTAGTTATCCCGTGGTGCTTTTCATTTCTCTTACATTCTCTCCTTGTTTCGTTCTTAATTTTATTTTATTATATATATATATATTTTTTTTTCTTCCAAATAATGGTTTTGTAATCATGTATTGCTTCATTAGTTGCCTTCATAAAAGCTGATGGTGGAAATCATTTGACAGTTTGATGTTAAGCTGCCAAATAATTGAAGTATGGGAAACTTACTGTGGATAATAGCTTTGGGTATGGTTAAACATTTCCTTCTAGCATATGATAAAAGTTTTAAGCATTAAAATGGGAACGCCGAGTATTTTTGTAATATTTGAAGATTCAAGCAGGATGATTACTAGGATGTTTGGCATGACTTTTTAATTATGATTTTTGACATTGAGTTATAATCCAAAAGTTGTTTTTCAAATAATTGATGATAAAAATAAGTTAAAATGATTTTAAGTTAGAAATATATTTGGTGAAAATGACTCAAATCAACTTTTTTGAAGAATATATGTAGTCTAAGCTAAAATCTATAAGTTAAAAGTTTTAACTTTTGACTAAATAAAAAAATTGACTCAATTATGTAACAGATTTTTTATTCAAGTCAAGTTATTTCCAGCCAAAAATGGTTTTGACTTTTCTATTCATCAAAAGTTAAAGAACAACGCATATCGGCCTTTCGTTCTATTATATACCTCATTGTTATCATCCTATTCTTTCTTTACTATAAATATGTGAATGTTGTTTCTAATTTATTGAATGGACAACTAATCCTGTAAGTGAATGTCTTAATCACATTTAACTTTTCAGAGGTTAGATAGATCATTGAAAATATCGAGGATATGTTGGATACTTTTGGAGTATTTCAGCTGTTACTCAAGATAGGTTTCTTGATGTTGTGTGTTGCATTTCATGTTGAGCTTGTGGATCTACTACCATATGAGTGTCGAATTGCAAGTAAATTTTGCTGTTGTGTGTTACAGCTTGCCTACAATAACTTGGGTCTCAAGGAAGGCATGTTGGTGTGAGTGCACTCTTGGATCATGATCCCTGGGGATTTGGTTTCTGTATTATGGCTAGTATATTAATGGGAAATGCAACTATCATTATTTTGAGTGGTATGGGAACTCTTTGAATGCTGTGTCATTTTGCTGGAAAGCCATTTTTGTGTATGTGCAGGGATGTTAGGGAACTACGTGTTATGGTTTGGTATAGTATGGGGAAAACAAATATTGCATTTTACAAGGAATTTTCTCTCAAGGGTAACTGAGATGCAAACATGGCCTGTGAGTGGCTTTGGAATACCCACCATTATCAAGTGCAATTGTAACCTTGATTTTACATGGCAAGCAACAAAAAGGGTGGCATGTTTGGGGTGTGATCAAGTGTGTAGGCTTTGTTTTGACACCTGGCATTTTTGCAGCTAGCTGATGGGTATTTGGCGCAGGTTCTGTTTGTTTGCATTTTTTAAGTTGGTGTTAAATTGCTGGTAACTGGTAAATTCCAGAAGGTATTTGTATTTGTGTTGGAATTATTGTTGTGAGAACCAGTGGCTTGATTGGGCTTTTCATTATTGTAATGTACTCTTCAACATTTGGATGGTTGAATCGGGTTAAGTTGAGTGGTTCTTAGTAGCTACTAAGGAATTCTACTTTTCAGTGTTGTTATATCAAGTCTTAAGTCTATAAGAATTGTGGAATTCCACTACCATCCCATTTTTCTAGTCTCTGCTGTGCTGTTTAGGTCTTTGTTATTTGTTGTTGTTTAATGGGTTTCGTCTGGGAAGTTGCTGCATACCTCTTTAAAATCTTGGGTGGTCTCCATTGGGTTCTGATTTCCAATTTAGTTTCACTGGCTGTTCGGGGTGAGTACAGACGGTGCATATTGGACATGACAAAGTACCTTTTGGGTTCAGGAAGATCGTTATGGCTTCTGTCCACCATGTTGCTTTGAACTATTGGGTACTGTGGTTGCGTGGAATATATAATGTTACATTATTTCTAATAATTCACAGTTGGTTGTGAAGATAATCTAATAATTCACAGTTGGTTGTGAAGATAATCGGATTAAATTGGTTGCCACTTAATTTGTGAATTATTAAGCTACTGTGAACCTTGCTGTCTTCTACTGGTGGAATGCTTGTTGGTCTTGCTGCCCTTGAAGCTTGTTTTTGACTGAAGTTATCGGGACATACTTGTGCTTGGGTTATGGTGGTCTGTGTTGGGCTTCACATATCAACCAAGTTTCATTCCCATTGCTATTGTGAAGTTAAGGCTGATCCTGATTAATTGATTTGGTGTTGTTAGTTCAGTACTTAGGTTAGAAACATATCTTTAAGGATGCTCTGGGTGATGAAATGGGAGGACATGACCTGTGAAAGTAGGAAAAAATGGACTTGTTGGTCATGTATGTAGATTTTGGTGATTTCAAGTAATTGGTTTTGGTTTTACTTATGTGCTGCTCCAGTTGTATTCATTGTAATGGGGGCTATCATTTGGAGAGATAGCAAAAGGCCATTATCATGTGGATGCCTTACTCTTCCACACTTGGTATCTCCTTTTATACCCACTTTTTATGGGGAAATGCCCTGACTGATGATTGATGTCATTGCTATTTTGTTGGATCGGTTTTTTCACAGTTTTTGGGTCAAATCTACAGCTAGCATTTCTACTTTGCAATAACAAAATTTCTCCCTTGTTTTAGGGGTTGCTCATCTTTAGATTTCGCTGGCTTTTTTCCAGGATATAGGCTTCGTGCAGGTTCTGGTTCTCCTGTACGTCGTAGGGATGCAGATCACAGATACAATTCTGATTTTGATAATTCAGGGGCAGATCACAGATACAATTCTGATTTTGATAATTCAGGGGGCCCATCTCGGGGTCGTGATTTTAGCAACAGGAAGTATCATGGTAGATTTCAAGATTCTTCACCCCCTTATGCTCGAGGAAGAGGTTTTGATGGGCCTGGACTTGGTCCAGGACCTCATAGAGGGGAGGACATGGGTATGGGTAGGAATAATCCAAATGTACGCCCAAGGGAAGGCGACTGGATCTGCACAGATCCTTTGTAAGTTCATATTTCATAGTTTTTTATTGTATGGTTTCACTCTCCATTCCTCCACACCCTTTTTTGTCTTTTCTTGGTACCTGATTCTGGCACTTTTGGGTCATTAAATTTGAGTTGAATAAGACTTGAAGTTGGTTATCTCCTCCCTGTCTTAATATCACTTCCTAATTGTATGCAAATGATAGAAGGAAAGGGTTTTACCTTTTAACGGTTGATTTTGTTTTAGCATGTTTCTTATGATACCATGAAGATGGAGCATCTTCAAATCTTATGTCATTTTTCCCTTTCAGATGTGGCAACCTGAACTTTGCAAGGAGAGATTTCTGTAACAATTGCAAGAGGCCTCGCTATAGATCTGGAGGGAGTCCTCGGCGGGGTTATCCTGGCCCCCCACCTCTGCATGCTCCTCCAAGACACTTTCCTGGTCTTTCATTGGATCTCTCTCCAGGCAGGACTATGAATGGCTATAGGTCTCCTCCTCGAGATTGGGCCAGAGACAGACCCAGAGATTATGGGTCTGGTGGTCCACCTCCCAGGCAAGGGGGCCGGTTTTGCCGGTTCTCTGACCATGACATGCGGAGAGATCGATCTGATTATGCAGATGATGAATACAGGGGGAGGAACAAATTTGACAGGCCAATGCCAATGGATTGGGGTCATAATGACCATGGAAGGGATAGCTTTTTCCATGAAAGGAAAGGGTTTGAGAGACAACCACCCTCTCCACCTCTACCTCCGCCTTCACTTCCTCAAAGTGGGAGATGGGGCCGTAAAGGGAGAGACAGGAGCAGATCGCCAATTAGCACCACCAAAAGAGTTCATAATATGTACATGGAGCAGGGGCGGCGAGATGATCGGCATCGTGTTGGGCGAGGCAGAATGAGAGATGTGTATTGAAAGAAGTGAGGCTACGGAGTTTGCATAGTTCATCTTGGTATCATGGTAGTTCTGTGTTCTTCGCAGGGTGAGGATGGATGTTATGGCACAGCTGAAAACTTAAATAGGTTTTCTGACTACTATCGTTGTTGTTTGATTTTCGCTTATTAAAGGTTCTTTTAGTATAGGTGCATTAATGCCGGTCTTCAAGTTTTTCTTTCCTTTTCTTCTTTCCAAAAAGAAAGAAAATAATAATAATAATAATAATAATAATAATAATAATAATAATAATAATAAGAACTTGGAACCAGTATTGCTCTGTCTGTATCACTTTTGGCACTAAAACTGAACTTTTGCTGCTCGTATGAAAATCGACCCGTTACAATTTAGCATGCCGCCGTGTTCCATGGTTCACGACTTTGATTACTCGAGAATGCAAGGATGGTTGTAGGAATCTTATAGGCAATCACTTTATATTTTAATTTGGATGTCACGAGCATCTCTTTTGCAAGAGAATTTTCCAACTCGTTCTTTCTTTTTCCAAATGTTGATAAGACCCGTGGATTCATGTTTTTTAGTGAAACACAGAATACAGGTTCCTTTTGTTTTGTTTTCAAATGGTTGATTTATGCACCCTTATTGAACACAGGACATCGTGTGTTGACTCGGATTCAACATGGTGTTTCTTAGCCCAGTCCATCTTGATAAAAAAGTAATCAAAAGGTTAAATTTGATTTGACGTCATCATTTCTGCGGATTAATATATAATTTAATTAAAATTTGATTATATATAACTTGGATTTTTGTTAAATTTTTTTTATTCAGTAGTTTGAATCTTATACCCCGAGTAAAGTTTAATAATTATACTACTAATCAAGAATTGGACAATAAAAAAAATGAAACTCGATGCTGGGCATTTCTGAGGCCGATTTTATCAAAGAAAATAATTTGATTTATGAAATGGGAGAACATTTGCAAAGTTGAAGAAGAAACCGTTTGGACCGTGTTTTTAAAAGATTTAATTTTTTTTTTGTTAAAATTTAATATATTTTAAATTATTTTAATATACTAATGTTAAAAATAATTTTTAAAAAATAAAAAAAAATTATTAACATATATTTTAATATAAAAAATTATTTAAAAAATAACCTCACTCACACATTTATTTTAACTAATAAATATTTGGTGTCAGACAATTTCTCCCCGTATTTTTTTTCTCGTGTTAGTTACAATCACGTGCTCATATTCCTCTGCGTCTAGAATAGATCTTGTCCATCCATTAGTTACCTTGTAGTGCTGAGATTTACTTGGGAAATCTGTCACCAAATCTTAAAACCTTACCTTATCTCCAACTCTAACTCCAAGTCAACAGTTTAGCGCCAATTTTATATTTTATTTTCACTTTTCACGGAGAGTAAGAAGAAGTGAAGAACCCACTAAAAAAATTCCCTCCTCTTTTAACTCATAACCCAACCATCCAATAACACGTTGCCAACTAACCTTTTCCCTACGTGGCATGAATCCGTGGGTTGGGACTTGTAAATTCTTCGCACCCTGCACCACAGTGTACACTATCCCATTAGACAAATGGAGTCACACCATTAATGTTGAAGTTTTAGAGGATAGTTAATCAAACGGCGAAACAACGATACCTGATTCTCTATCTATGAAATATGACCGTCAGATCATGGAATTCAAGAAAACCGTCAGATTAGAAACAAAACGGAAATCCAACCATTGAATAAAGAAGAAAATTGAATTTCAAAATCACTTGAGAGAGAGGGAGGAGAGACACTCGAAACGAGAGAAGAAGGAGAAGAAGAAGAGCAAAACAACACCGCCAGCCAAACCAAAACAGAAAACAAAAGCAGAGCACAAAACAAAAACACTCCTTTGCTAACCTACAGTTACTTTTTTTTATATATAATAATTACACTCAAAACCGCGCCTTTTCGTTCTCTCTCTAGCCCCCCCGCTCTTCGGTTTTGGATCAAAGTTATCAGTAATTCTCTTTTTTGTCCAGTTTTGGTTTAAATTTCCTGTTGGGATTTATTTTGAGCTGATTAATTTCACATTTGTTAAGTAATTGTGTTTTCTGGATTATTTATTTTCATATTTTTGGATCTGAAGGTTTGAGAATTTTTCGAATTTGTGTAATTATTGAGAGGGAAATTCTGTGGATTCATTTTTTTTTTGTTAAAGAATCTGGGAAGGGGTGATTTGGGGGAAAAATTGAATTAAGATGGGGGAAAGTGAGGGAAGTGAATTCCCTCCAAAAAAGCAGCAGCAACAATCGGAGAATGCATATTTTCAGACCAAGAAGCTAGCCAGACAGCTCGATTTTACACAGGGTGTACTTCCTGACCATCCTCAATCGCAGCCGTCGCCACTGCAGAAGCCGCCTCTCTTGGTTTCCCCGGCGGCTGCGCAGAGCCAGCCCCAGCCCCACCCACAATCCCAACTGCAACTGCAGCCACAGGTGGCTGAGATTCAAGTGGTACCGCAACAGCAGACGCAGCAGCAGCAGCAGCCAGCCAGGGCTGTGTAAGTTACAATTTGTAATTTTTGAAAAGAAAAAATTGCTTTCTGAGATGGTATGTGTAGCTTTTGCTGTGTAGGTTACTAAATTTGCAATTTTCTTGGAATAATTGATTATGGAATTTTACCAATCTGTGGGCTTAATTGAAATTTTTGTTTGAAAGTTTTGATTTTGGACTTGCAAAGTTTTCATATTTGCTAATTTTGGAGGGTTCTTATCACTGCTCTTTCTCTCATCAATTCAATTTTGGATTTTTCATTTTTTTTTTCATTTGTTGGTAATGAATTAGAAACCATAAAAATTTTCCATTTTTGTGGAGGTTTTCAAAAATTTTTCCAAGGAGACAATTTGCTTGCTTAGTTTTCTTAAAAGAAAGGAACTCTTTTTTCCCTTTGAATAATGAAAAAAAGAGACAGTCTTGTAAATGTGATTCCTCACTAGGGTAGTTGTTTTCCCTTTCCTATTGATGAAGATATTTTGGTGTGTTTATTTTCAAACTGAGATGCATTTGGTGAATAATTGCCCTAAACATGAAGTTTAGAGAAGTTTTGGTAGAGACAGACACGAAATTAGTTACTTTGCAACTGTTTTCATTGTTTGAAACTCTGCATTGATCAAGACACACAATTAGTTTGCCATTATGACATTCTTCCAAATATTCATCCATGTATTTCTTTCCTAAGAGTCTAAGACTGCTCCCCCCCATGTTCAGGAAACCAGAATCACCAAAATCAATACCAATACCGAATACTGAATTGAAAGATGGTACTCCAAAGAAGCAAAGACAGTGTAACTGTAAACACTCACGGTGCTTAAAGCTGTAAGTACATCATCGTCATGGTAATGTTTCATCAGTGTGATGATATTGAGTTATGCTTTAGAGTCAGCTTTACTGTTTCTTTTGTGATGAAATTTAATTCAAATACATTTTGGTACTACTTAATTTGGTCGTAGGATTTAGTGCTTGTTGGCTTTTCTATTTAAGAATTTTAAAAATGGAGTTACATGTGTCGATTTGTTATAGGGTTTTATTTCAACATAAAAAGAAACAATTGAATTCCTTTTCCACTCTTATATCCAGGAAGTGCACGTTTTAAGTGCAACACTGAAGGTCTGATACTGCTCGTCTCATTCCATATGCTTGAAATGATTTTCATACATTTAAACAATGCCTAGGAAGCTTGCTTAAATCATTTTAAACATACGGTGCCTGCTTTCTGTGTTTCAGTTGCACGATATCCTAGCATTCTGTATAATGGGTTTCGGGTTTGCTTTGACTTTCCTGGTTTTCTGGGAATTTTATGTCAATTCTTGTTCTGCAGTGGTTGGTACAAGATATTTGCTGATATATAATTTTTTTCATGTCTGGAGCAGTTACTGTGAGTGTTTTGCCTCTGGAACATACTGTGATGGGTGCAATTGTGTTAATTGTTATAACAATGTTGAAAATGAAGCTGCCAGGCGGGAAGCTGTTGAAGCTACTTTAGAGCGTAATCCAAATGCATTCAGGCCAAAAATTGCGAGCAGCCCACATGGAACACGGGATAGTCGGGTATGTTGGTTATGCCTATGTAGACTGCTTTTCAGCTGAATGCTTTTATGAAGTTTATTAACCAATATCAAATCATGATGTTGTTTCTTTTTGTTTTAATTTAGTTCAAAAAATAGAAACAATTGTTATGGTATTCTCAACATTCACTTCACAAGGGAGTCTTTGTCATGTATAGCAATTTCTTTACCTTTGTTTTTCCTCTCTTCTTTTTGGAACCAGAGCTCTTTCCCCTTTTTTGATGGAATTTAAATGACAATTTTTTTGTCTGAAGTTATAGTTAGGTTGTATTTTTTATTGTGAAGATTTTGAGTGGTGGTTGTCTTTTTCCCTTGCTTGTGCATGAAAGTGTTACCACTACTTGAGATGTGATATGATTTTCAATAATAACAAAATAATATTCCTTTTATCATTTTCCTTTTGCCTTGAATGACATTTTCTGTATGTAATACCAAATAATCAATGGACAGTGGGAAAATAATTGGGGGTTCAAATTTTGAAATTAGAAGAGACAGAAGGGCTCTTGACATTGGAAGAGATTGTAGGGATCTTATATTCTCTCTCTTCGTTTCCCATTCTCCATTTCAATGGATGACTTATTCTTTATTTTGTTATTCTGTTCTTTTTTCATTATTAATAAAATTTTCTTCTATCAAAATATTCAGTAGATATCAAATCTTTTTCCTATGAATTTTATCTGAAATAAATCCTCATATGCTGAACTTTGTAACGTGGAGTTTCTTTTTATGTATGTGGAATTTATTCATTTAGAAAATTAGCACAACACCATTATGATAGACACATAGGTAATAATTAATTTCTTCTTGCTTGTTACTGTTGAATTTAAAGGAATTACCTTTGCTTGGAATTCAATTGAGTTCTTTTTTTTTATGAGATAACACTGTTTACTGGTGTTGTTGACCATCATATGAAATTGTTGGAAACAATTGCAGGAAGAAACTGGGGATGGATTGGTGTTTGTAAAGCACAATAAGGGATGCCACTGCAAGAAATCTGGATGTCTCAAAAAGTACTGTGAATGCTTCCAAGCCAATATTCTTTGTTCTGAAAATTGTAAATGCATGGACTGCAAGAACTTTGAAGGAAGTGAAGAGAGACAGGCACTCTTTCATGGTGACCACGGCAACAACATGGCATATATTCAACAGGCTGCGAATGCTGCAATAACAGGGGCTATTGGATCATCTGGTTATGCTTCCCCTCCAGTATCTAGGAAGAGAAAAGGTCAGGAGCTTTTCTTTGGGCATACAGTCAAGGATCAATCATTTGACAGGCTTGGACATTTTCAACAGGTAAATGTCCTCTTAGCATATTTGTTTAATTTGGTTTCAAAGATAATTTTTTTTATTGCAACTAAGATTTTTTAAAGCTACCTGATCTTAGCTGTTTACAATTTGATGCATAAAATAAGCTAGTATTTGTAGAGTCAAATCAGAAAGAAGAAGAAAGACATAATCATAAAACTTGCTTCTGTCAGTCTTCTGTATCTTTGAGTCATGGTTCACATTTGCAAAGTACATCCACATTGCTGTTTGTTAGATCCGTTGATTTATTACCACATCATCTTATTTGGGTCTGGTTTCACAACACATGACAGTGTTACTGTGTGATTTTTGTGTTCATCAGGGAAGCCATACCAGGCCTCCTGCACCCTCCTCTTCATTGCCCTCCAATCCCATTGCTCGTGCCGGTAATGCTATAACATTGGGCCCTTCAAAAATCACATACAGGTATAGTGGCTATCTTCATGAAAACATTACCAATTTTCTTGTCTTCAAAACTAACCTTCATGTCATGATTGCAGGTCTCTCTTGGCAGACATCATCCAACCACAAGACTTAAAAGAACTTTGCTCAGTTTTGGTGGTTCTGTCCGGAGAAGCTGCCAAGACGTTTTCAGGTATAACGATGCTCGTATATGTCCAAAAAAAAGTTTTTCCTGGTTCAGAATGTTTAAGCACAACTTTTCATTATGCTTCTATATTGCATCTCTTCATTTGCATGCCGAATGACTGCCTATGGCCATATATCTTTGATGAAAATATCAGAATCGCTCAAAATTGTTTCTCATGGTTTATCTATTAGAACTCTTGATCATGTTTTCCAACTCCTGACTTGTTCTAACAAGTGCATGCCTTAATTTGGTTGACGTTTGCTAAGTGTAGAATGCAGAACATTTGCATGGGTGAGTTTGGATATGCCAGTTGCTTATATGCATTACTAGAAAGAAAGTTAATTGGACAAGGAATGGGTTTCATGATGATCCTACAACTCCCTAATTGTAGTATCCATGGGTACCTGTACTGTGCATTACTTACATGCAAGGTTGTCAAAAACATTTTTTTGACATGACATGGAAAATACAATGTAAACTCGGATCGTAAAATCGTAAGTAAGTTTTTTTAACTAATTATATATCGACAATTTCAGCCAAGAAATTAAATTACATTAAAATTTGATGAAGAGAGTCATCAACATTATAATCAATGAGTGATCTAAATAAAATGAGAGAGATAGATAGTATGAATTAAGAAATTAATGACATGGAGAAATACAGTCTCAAAACAAAACTTCCCAATACATAGGAGAATCATTGAATGGTAGAAAGTACATAAGAACCTGATGACAACTTGGTTGTTCCCATCACAACAAGTCTCGATGGACCCCTTTTGGATTGCAAGCTAATGAGCCTAAATTACTAATTAACTAACATAAGTTTAATAATGAAATAAATCCCTAGACAATGTCTAATGTGCTATAACAAACCCAAAATAAAAATAATTATTCAACTTTAAATAAATAAATAAAATAGGATAATAAAAACAAAGTCTTTATGCTAAAATTCCTTCATGTAGCCTGAATCTTCAATTTTCGCACATTCTTGGCAGATTTTAATCTTGATTTCAAACACATTCTCTTTCGTCTGGATGAATTACTGGGCCTACCATATATGGTTGGAAAGCTTGGGATGTCTAGTTTCCAGCTCAACTTGAATTCTAACAACATTCCACTTGTTGCTCCAATATATCCCAAACAGTACACTAAGTTCTAGTTTGGTAAATTTGACAAGATTCGTTTAGTAATTTCGACCCTCTGAAATAATATGTTCCCGAACTCCATTTGACCTGAAAATTTATCACAATATAGTTTCATGTGTCCAGTTTTTCCCTGTAAAATCTCAGCTTGATCCGACGGTTTGAGAGATATGTTCAATCTCGTAAAACTGGTTAGCAAACATTTTAAGGTCAAATTCAGACCTGACTTGATTCATATTACAAATTTAGTAAACTCGTAAAATCGGATCGGGTTTACCGATTTTCCACGAATCAAGCCTGATTTTATTGGTTTTCGAGTTTTTAGTTCGATTTTGCACGTTAGATACATGTTGACTTGTAAAATTGTATGATTTTACGAGTCAATTCACGATTTTGACAACAATGCTTACATGTATTGTGGAACAAGCGAAAGCATTTTATCATTGTGAGGCTTATGTGAAGTTTTATACGAATAATTTAGTCATTCCAAAAACATCAATATGATATAAATTTCAGCATTCGGTACATGTTTCCTTCTCTATGAAGCTATTGAGATTTGAGAGTTCATGATTTGCATCAATGTCGAACTGAGCTGGCTTGGGAAGAGAGGAAGCTTACTAGGTTCCAGAAGATGGTTTTTGCTTCTTGGTTTGGGAAGAGGAAAGGAAATTTGTTATGAGATTGATAGTCCCACTAAACTGGGGAATATGGAGATAGTCCTACCCTTCAGAATTTAAACATTGAGTGTCTGCTCTTTATTTCTTAAAAGGATAAGTGCAGAAAAGAAATATAGAAATGCCTCATGTTTTTAGCTTTCTGAGCTTTCTCTAACAAGTCAGTGATATAACTTCCTGGATCTTGCTCTCTTTAAAACTAGAACCCCCTCATTTTCATACAGGGGTCTCCATTATCCACTTGCAACAAAATATCATCTTCCATGTCTGCATTCCTCTTGATATTCCATGTAATAAGTGTCATTCCCATTCTGCATCCCTTCTTGGCCTCCAAGAGCTTTCTGAGATGCTTGCAGCCATGCCAGCTTAGTTTCTTTTGACTGCATATTTTCTGAACTGATTAGATTATCTATCATTTCTATGTCCAGTTTGGTTTGCTTTTTCACTCTGAGCTGACTATGCTCTCAGGGTTAGCTTGTGATATATAAACCTCTGTCTGAGATTTTCAAGAAGTTTGTTTGCTAGAGGAAGAGGGCGGGGACTTTATGTGATTTATCACATTTCCTCCACCATGTGACAAGAAGTCAGCTTCATATTTGTTACTATTTGCAATTTTTTTATGGTATACCAAGCACCGCTAACTAAATAGATATAAGAAGACGCCCAACTACTTATCCATTGTAAATATTTTTATGCTCTGTAGCCTTTCCTTTTCTCCAAAAATAAAGAGTGAATTGAATAGAACTATATCTGATCTGACAAAAGGGCGTTCCTTTTCATTATTTAAATGTTAAAAAAATAAAAATAAAATGTGAGTACTACAAACAATATCTAATGAATGGGCCTCCTTTAATATTTTTGTATGCCCAGACCAAAGAAATTCAATGGAAAAGCGAGTAGAAGATCAAAGAGAAACTTTGCTTGCTTCATCTACTCAAGAAAGGTTGCAGAGCCACAAGGAATCCGATGCTGATAAAATTGTTGCTAATGATTGTTCTAGTGCAAACCATGCTGATAAAGTAGGTCCTGATGATTCCAGCTCGGATGGTGCTGATATGCCAAAAGGAAGACCAATGTCTCCTGGGACCTTGGAATTGATGTGCGATGAACAAGATACGATGCTTATGGCTGCTGCTTCCCCCAGTGGGTTGATGGGCCATGGCTGCAACACTTCTTCACAGCTGCCTTGTGGACAAGGCATGGCAGAGGCTCATGCAGAGCAAGAAAGAATTGTTTTAACGAAGTTTCGAGATTGCCTTAATAGGCTCATCACATTCGGGGAAATAAAAGGCAAGTTTCTCTTTCCTTTCTCCAATTTTTTACACTAATGGTTCTAGAAATGGAAACTGCCAGGTCTGGTATTTTGAGATGATAAACTCACGTTTAATGATAAGAGACTAGTATGTCCTAATATGCATTGCCAACATGCCAATTTTATTAAACTTTTTCCCTCAAACAAACATTGCTTTTTAACTCCTTTTGTTTGTGTAGTTTGGCATTATATTGCCCTAATTGAAGTTGGAAATAGTTGTTTTCTAATAGCGAATGCTAGATGAATTATCTCTTTGCAACCAGAAAGTTGCATTTACTAGAATTTCTACGTTAGGAGGCACATTGGTCCTAGGGTTACACACTGGGAAATAGCCCTCTTCCACCCCATACAATCATTCTTCGTTGGCTTTGAAATTTGAACTGAGGACTCCATAGTTGGAACAGGAAGATCAAACCATTGGAGTGTACTCTTGTGTATGTGCATTAACTACAATCAGCTACTGTAATTACATATACCACTTGTTGCATGATTCTCATTTTCCGCTCAATCAATTGTGATTGTTTTAAGTTTTCTTATTGCAACTTGCAAGGGCTGTCTTTAGTTGCTCCATTGTAAGGTGACATGGATTTCAAATTCTCAGTTGTTGTGATCTACGCTATTCTGAATAGTGAAATAATGACAAGATTTAAATTTCAACAGAAACAAAGTGTTCATCATTAGCCAGAACTGAGTTGGGGAATCAAAAAGATCCACTCAGCAATGGTATAGCAAATACCAGAACTGGAACTGGGAGTCAACGAGGGCCCTTTAGCAACGGGGTTGTTAAAGTTGTTCCACCAACTGCCAAACCAACCCAGATGGTTACTTCTATAGTTTCCACCTCTGGCAGTGATCTTCAAAAAATCCCAGGCCTCCCACAAAATGGAGATAACAAACTGAAGTCTTGAAAAGAACTGCAAGGATATTTCAGCTCTGAAGACTGGCCCGAGGTATGCTACAGAATTTCTATAATACTGCTACAATGCCCATTCTGGCTTCGATGCTGATGCAGTCTCTACGTAGTATTGGGCCTTGGTGTTGGAACTGACCAGGAATGAATTTATTTCTGACGTAATTAATATATCACATAGTAGTGTTTCTGCTTCAACCATAATTCAACTGGTGTAAATTTCTGAGCCTTACAATTGCACAGGATATGGTTTAATATTATTACTTGCAGTTACCATCATAGATTGTATCTTTAGATACTAGGAATTTTCTTGTTCTTTTCACATTGTTAAAAACAAAGAGCAATTTAACGAGTTCTCATGGAATATGAAATTTCAAGTTTGACCCATGAATTGCCTGCAGAAATTCTTTTATTAATTGTGTAATGATACTGTTCCTACTTGCTGATTGTCTTTGCAATCTAGAAGCTACATTCAATACCTAGGTAGATGGAGTTGCCTTTGTCAATACATTAAATTTGATAAATTTGCCTTTGTCAATTGGTAGCATTGTTTCTCGTCTGTGATTCTACTTTTGGCACTTGCTGATGCTGCACACAAGTTAGACACACCGGGGCAAAATACTGATAAATTTGGCCTAAACCCTGAAATTGTGAAATTTCGCAGCCAATCAGCCAAGGTATGCTAAGCTCGTGTCAATATAGGCCATAAAGAAGTATGCATATGAATGTATATTTTCTATATACATTGGATCTCAACTTTTCTATATTTTACTCCGATTTTCAACAAATTCTCTTCCCTAAGCTTTGAGCTGCGTTTTCAATGATTATACACTAGCTGATAACTAGATTTATTGCCAGTGCTATGCTGTGGCCCTGGATATGATTTTGGCATCAAATTGGTTGCCGATGATGTTCCCTTGTTTTAAAAAACAGAACCAGATCTGAATGCTCGAGTAACATTTCTTTTTCATGGGCAATTGTCCTGTACAAGTGTTGAAGATGGAAATAGTTTTGTTCTAGTGACACTGCAGCTTAACTCTTTTTTTAGATTCATGACTGGATCTGCATGGTTTGGACTTTGGACACGAGAAGGCTAAGCATGGCTTAGAAAAAAGATCTCAAATTCTGGATTAAAAAAAAAAAAAACAGCTGGATCAGCTCCAACAAAAACAACACTAGTTTTTTAGCAGCAACTAAGCACAACATGCACTGGACACCCTCGCCAACAGACTACACAAACTGGTCCTGCAACACATCGATCATGTCAGCGTCGACTTCTTAAGAAAAAAAGAAAAGATAATGCTATTGTCAAGCAAAAACATTGAATCTGATAGGTCACAGAGCTCTAGTTTCTCACGATGTAAAAGATCATCTACCCAGCTGAGCAAATGATTTGGCCTGGCTGCTTAGGTGAGCAAATCAAGCAATATGTTATTTATTGAAACCCTGCCTCTTTTAAAAAAACAGAGAGAGAAAAAAGGTTGGGCGGACTTTATCCCCAAAAATCTTGATAGTGTTTTCTTTCTTTCTTTTTTATTTTTCTTTTCCCCTTATTTCTTTTCTATTTTGGCTTTTTTTTTTTTTAATCTTTCTTGATTTTGTGTTAAAATATGACATGTCTAACATGTTGGACACATGAAACTTGAACTTAAGGAACATGTTAGCATAGAATTAACAAAACTTGATAGAATATTTGCAAG
>Ga0307517_10005771_pt1 | contig 18513 bp, 12 predicted proteins | sample 23_EM_MG_FD_194515 | JGI IMG/M metagenome (GOLD analysis project Ga0307517, IMG submission 194515) | Populus trichocarpa ectomycorrhiza microbial communities from riparian zone in the Pacific Northwest, United States - 23_EM | ecosystem: Host-associated > Plants > Roots > Unclassified | place... | reverse complement strand
TATGTATTCATGTAAATTGAGAATTACTTTTTTCTTTACCTTTTTTAAAATATATTAGATAATATTTGGTTATTATCTCGGGACAGAAGAAATACAGACAATAAAAACAGAAATATGTTTTGTTAAAAAGACAAATATAAAAACAAATTAGTCCCTAAGACAATTTTAAAGTAAATTTATATACTTTTAAAACATAAAAAACATGTTTTTAGAGACAATTATTATTATTTTATATTTTAAAATATCATTGTAAAAACTCTTAACTCAAAAGATGGTTATTATCATGGTTTTAAAACCCGACTTAAGGGCCGACTCGGGAAAAGAACCGTGTCATGGGCTGAGAGGGTTAACCTGAGTCAATCCCAATTTAATTTTTTTTAAAAAAATTAAAACAACATTATATTAATTAAAAAAAATTATTAAAAAAAGTTAACAAGTTTTGATCGGGTTTTATACAGAACTGTGAATCAACCTAAGGTTTTAACCAGGTCATGTTAGGTTAGTCCTTTCTCTAATTTTTCTTGAATCTTCATGCTCCTGGTCAATCAAGTCCCGAGCCGGTTTTTTTAGGTTGGTTCAAGTTTTATAATATGGTTATTATAATATTATTAATTTTAACACTTAATATAAACTAAATATAAATATAATATCTACTTATTTTCTTAAAATATATAAGTTTGGAGTAATAGTAAAATAATTTTTATTTTGATATTTTACTTGTATTATTAATTATCAAATAGAATAAAAAAAAACAGTCATTCTATCTTATATATGATTATTAAATCCAATTAAATTCTGTCTCTAGCTCGCTGTAATCGTCTTTTTTTACTGGAAGAGTATCTAAACGGTAAGGAGCAGTTAAATTTGTTTGTTTTTCTACGGATAAGAAACTAAAAAGGAAATTCTTTCTTGTTTTAGATAAGGGCAATTCCGTCAATAAAGCAAAATAACAAAACGATAGTTTTTAGTTGTCCTTTCTTACCTTTCTACACTTTAATTTTAGGTAGGTGATGATATCATATGATAAGAAAGGATTTGAGGTTATTTCTTCTCACACACAACACCATAAACTTCGTTACAATTCTCACCGGCCGGTGACTGGAGAAGACTTCCGGCGAAATAGAGAAGTAATTCTTGCAGAGATACAGAGTGGTTTGTTGTCACTATATTGATATCTTTCATGGTCAATAGAGAAAGGGAGAAATAAAGAGCGTTTGTTTTTTGAAGGAAAAAGAGAGAGAAAATGAATGAAAATAGTAATGGAAGAGGAGGGATAGGAAGTGTTGAGAGTGAATATATAAGAAGACATCACAAACATGGTGATCTTGCTGACCATCAGTGTAGTTCTGCTCTTGTCAAGCACATCAAAGCTCCAGTTCATCTTGTAAAGTTTTCAACTTTTTTTTTTCCGGTTTTCCTTTTAATTTTCTATATTTTTGTATCCATGTGCTGTATGTATTGATATGTATGTGTGTGTGTCTTTTCTTTTGGATTTTGGTTTCTGGGTTTTCTTTATATTGGTCATTGCTTTGGTTTTAAGTGTGTTTTGTATGTGAAGATTCTGAAAGTGTGGTTTTTTATTTTTATTTTTATTTTTGGATTGGTCCTGATCTATGATCATGTTTCCTTTTTTAGTTTAGATGACTGTCTATTGACTATGGAGTTGTTTTTCTCGTTTTTTGTGTCTTTGATTAATGAACCTCTTCCTTCGACTTCTGTTTGGATGCTAAGAAAAGTCAGGAAAAGAGGAAAGAGATAATTATTCATTTTTTGGATGTATAATTACAATGTTTACAGTTCAATACTTCAATTTAACATTTTGGTTTGGAATATGCAAGTATCGGTCTTCTGTTTTTTTGTTTCCTCTCGAATTCAATGAAACACAAATTTCTTTCTTAAAATCAGTTTTTTTTTTTTGGTTTTCTTTCTTCATTATGATTTCTTGAGTCTTTGTCAGGCACAGCTGTGAATTTTCCATTTTGCCACTCTTTTCTAAACTGTACTGTTTAGGCTCTTGGAAAATCATGGAACTGAAGAATCAGAAGTTTGAGTTCTGTCCAATAGAAAAATGTTAAAGTTTGAAGTAAAGAAAACCAGGCAGTCCACTACAATTTAATTAATTGAAACTATTCATTTAGTTGTTCCTTTTCACTTTTTAATTGGGACGAATAACGTGAGATGTGCCATGGATGTCTTTTTCATGCACTGTTCTTACCAGACATCTGGATGGTTTGTATTAGAGAATCATTTCGAAAAAAGGATGCATGTTAAAGGGGATTCAATTGCGGAAACGATTTGCCCTTCAAGAATATCTCGGATTCTATTCTCGTTGGAATTTGATAGTTAACTAATTTCATTTAGTTGTTTTTTTATGGTTTACTTATTCCAGAAATATTCCTTGTATCCAATAGGTTTGGTCATTGGTGAGGAGATTTGATCAACCACAGAAGTACAAGCCTTTCATCAGCAGGTGTGTTGTGCTGGGAAATCTTGAGATTGGGAGTCTTAGAGAAGTAGATGTTAGGTCAGGGCTTCCTGCCACCACAAGTACTGAAAGATTGGAACTTCTGGATGATGATGAACATATCTTCAGCATCAGGATAGTTGGCGGGGATCACAGACTTAAGGTATGGAATCCACTGGCTCTTTGCTTTTTCTTGATATATATGTTTGATCTCTATTTCCTGTAAATTTGAACTTTTAGATTCCTGAAAAGTTCAAATTTTGCTGCACCCTCTGCCTTGTGATCTGGAATTCTCAAGTTCACACGCCTGTCTTGTACATATGTTGAGTCTGTAGGAGAGTTGATTTGTTGCCATTCAAAATTTGCAGATAGAACATGTTTTTGAAATTTGGGTCTCTGAGGTTGACATGTTTTGATGTTATACTCTTTAAAATTTCCACTTGAATGGAATCCAAAAATTTCCACTTGAATGGAATCCAAAACAGAACTAGGTTTTGCTTTCTTTGTCATTGTCTGCTTCCAAGTTACAGAGACTATTGTTAAATTGTTTAGGAATATGATTGTTTTATATTGGTAGGTAGTTGCAATTGAGTGACATATTGAAAGTCTCAGTTCTCTGTTCTCTTTCTCAATTCTTGATTTCTTCGATCTCTCCTTTCTTTTCTTGCAAACCCAAACGAACCCAACTTGGTTTTATTTTTCTTTGCCCCAGAACTATTCTTCAGTCATTTCCCTCCATCCAGAGATCATTGATGGACGGCCAGGGACCCTGGTGATTGAGTCTTTCGTGGTGGATGTGCCTGATGGGAATACGAAGGACGAGACATGCTACTTTGTTGAAGCTTTAATCAAGTGCAATCTCAAATCACTAGCTGATGTTTCAGAGAGCCATGCAGTGCAGGACCGAACTGAGCCCATTGAGTGTATGTAAAAAGATTCCAGACCAGAGATGTGGTGGAGGCTACAGTTGTGAAGGATGAAGCTACCGGGGCATTTGTATCTAGGAGGCTCTAGAGACCGACTGGCAGCAGTAGTATTTTCTTCCATCTTTCAGACACTCTTGCACTCTCTTTCTTTGTAATTGTTGTGTCCTCTCTTTCATTGTTAAATCTACATGCTGAATATCTTCAGTAGCTCATGAACCACACACTCTTACAAGTTACTCATGCTTGTTAATGAAAATGGACAGAAAAAAGAAGAAAGACCAGGCTCACTTTCTTGATGATATAGAGGGTTTTGGTCATGGTGCCTTACTGCATGTTTGTATAAATTGATGCTGGAAAGAGTCGGCATTTCATGTTTTTGCTTTTTACCTTGTGTTTAGGTGCAAAATACGCTAGAAGTTTGGTAAAATGAACATCTAGAACAGCTGTAATTTAAGACAGAGAGGATGTGATGTCTTTTTCCTAGTAATTTCAATTACAATTTACAGGTTTTGTTACAGTTAAACATAGTCATTGCTGTATCCATATACTGTCTGGTGGTGATGAAGCCTGTAACATGGGGAATGGCAGGAGAGTAGAGGTAATTTCTTGTGGGCTTATATGTGCCTTTAACCTTTGAACACGATTCTATTGTCCTGTCAAACATCTTAATATTTCGAATTGAATTATAAAATTAAGCACAAGCTTTGAAAAATGTGTTAGTAATATAAAAATTAAGTTTCTGGGTAGAGATAGGGTGTTTATATTTATTCTTGATTCATGATTATCATGTGAAAGTTAATGATAATAAATTAAAAATTGCTTATACGACTTTTTTTATTTTTAATTTAATCTCTTTACATTAATTACGATATCTTGTTTTAATTTTGTTTTAATTGATTTTATATAGAGCTCTCATGATATTTAAAATAAGTTTTGATGTTGGATTAGTGCTCAATTTAGTAAAGAAAAATTCAATTTTATTAATTCAAACAATTAAAATTTTAAGAATTCAATTTTAAACTGAAATAAATATTCAACCTTTGTTTTTTTTAAGAAATAATATCTTTATCTTAACTTCTTAACTCAATCTTTGATTAAAATTAAAAGATTTGTTATTATTTATTTGTCACGTATAATTTTCAATTTATTTTATTGAACACACATTATTTTTATAAGAACTTTTTTTATAATAAAAAATTATTTCTTTCCACAACATAACACGGTTCAAGCTAGTACCAAATAGTAAAAAAATTAAAGTTGAATAAAAAGTAGTTTAATGTATTCGGTTAAAAATACTTTTTAAATTGAGGTTATAAAATAACTAATATATATATTGATGGTTTTTAATTTAAATATTGTAGATTTAACTACCATTATTACATCATTAAATAAATAATACTTTATATCAAATATTTTTTTATTATTCCATTAACTTATATACAATTTCATCATGTATGAAATTCATCCGATAAGAACTATAGTTTCCATGACATTTTGAGCGTGCAACAAAATCAGGTAAAATATCATTAGAAACAAAATTGGAATTGCGATCAAATTTCGCAAATGCTACGTCATCATGCGATGTCCTTCTAATTTATGTAGTGTTATTGAATAATATTAAACACTAGTTTTTCGAGTAAAATACAATTTTAAAAAAATTTACCGGGTCGGACGCAATCCAATGAACAGTTCACGTGAACAGTGCCCAGGTGAATTATCACTTGGTATATAGACACGGCTGCGTTAGAAGCAGCTGAGAGCTGCTTCTCACGAACCGGCAGTTTCAACAGGCCCCTACATACACAGTAATTTGCGTATTGTTTACGCGGTTTGCTAAAAAAACTGTCGCAACCGTGTAAACAAACGGCCTCTAAGTATAGGTGTTGGATGCTGATCAATAAAAGACAAAAAAAAGTTATGATTCTTATCACCGGTTCTATTTTACACTTTGTCTTTTTTTTTAATTGCAAAAAATTTAATTTTTTATTTCATGAAAAATTTTCTTTTATTTTGACCCAAAATGCCCTATGATGTCAATACTTCAAAAGAATATCAAATGCTCGAAAACTTTCTGGATGGAAAATATATATTTTTTTAAGTATCTATGGGTGAGAAACCAAAAGGATGGGCACGAAAGAGAAAGGAATATTTTATATTAGTTAAATTTAGCAAACGTCAAGGCTTTTGTCACAATCCATATCATAGAAAATCTTTTTTTTTTCTTTTATTATTTTAAAAAATGGCAGCTAAAGGCATCTAATTATTTGATCGTCATGCACGTTTCCCTGCACAGAACATCTCAATTTCAGATGCTTTCTCTACAAATACAGTTAACAAATATCACAACTGGTTATTTATAATTTTAGCAGAGATTGAAACTCGGATGTATGCAAATCAAGTTGAAATATTCTGAATCTTCATTTTAGTTACAAGTTTCTTCAATCCGAACAAAAATTTATAGTTTAGCTCTCTGGTCCTCCGCTAGGCTTGATTCTCTGTTTTCCCACCGAGTGGTTTTGCCCAGTATCAACCAGTATCATTAAACTAGTCTTGATTTCACAGATCAATCCGGTTATCATTAAACTGTCTTGATTTCACAGATTAATCCGGTGATTCGGGATCAGGCTGGATTTTATACTGAACAAGATAAAGTTTGACCCGATCAAATTCAAATGATCTGCAAGTCAATCTGCGACCCGATTAAATTCAGATATTCAAATATAACATCCCTTTTTACCATCTTCTGCTTTGTGATGGTCATTAATAGAAATAACAATTCTTTGTTGACAGGACAGTGTAGCTTCCATGAGAGCAGAACAGTCAAGACAACTTCTAATAAATCAATGAAAGAATCAAGATTTCTATTTTTATTATTTATCATGCTTGTAGGCATTTTTACACTGAGTTATGTCCAACCTTTATTTCTTCGACAGCTTCTCTCATGTGAAATAGCTATTACTACAATAAGAGATCCATCCAATCTGGCAGTGCATTAATCCAGAGACACCAACAATTCTCCATGTAAAAAATGTAATGAAACTCTCCATCATAACCATGTACTTGTATACATTCTGCTTCATAATATAACGAGGGAGCTTTCTTACACGTGTTATGGTGTCACTTCTGCTGCCAATATCTGGATTGCGCGTGGAGCTTTTTAGTCACATTTTTTCTAGGTTAGAAAACACAGAACGGATGATTGAACAGAAAGGAATATATCAATCTTGACTAGAATCATGAGCCAGAAATGTGGGGGGAAATCTTAAGGGAATACCATGAAGCCTGCCCTGCCTATAACATCGAATATTATATGTTCAAAATTTTACCCACGATTTCGGGGTAAACATTCAGATGAGACATGTAAGAAATAGAACACGATCTGTCATTGCCAGCTCTGTTGTTACGGGAGAGCTTGTTGGATGCTTGGGGTGTATGAATATAATTTCTATCCCACCGTATCTATGTATGGAACATGAAAGGGGAGAATTAGAGAGGGATTGATGAATAATCACCTGTACTGCTTTAAATATACTGTACAGAATCTCCCCCCATGGTCTATTAGAGTGCATGATCAAGCCATTACAAACTCCCCTTCTTCTTGCTCTACTTCTTGTTGCTCAGGTTGCCGTCCTTCCTGGTAAGGAAGAAGAATTCGCTTTATTTCTTCTGCGCTTAGTGTTTCGTACTCTAAAAGAGCATTTGCTAGTGCATGTAATGCCTTCTCATGCTGCAAAAAATCAAACAAAAAATCAGTGACTGCTAGAATTTACAATACAGAAAGTTGTATTAACATTGCCTATTTGAGCACTGAAGGCACTTTGCCTACTTGAGCACTGAACATTGCCTATTTCCACAAAATCAACCCTCTTAAGCTTGCAAGAGAGCCTTCAAGATACGAGAAGACAACTTCAACAGAAGGTTCAGGCATAAAAAGGGCCTGTCACTCAAGTGAACTAATTCTAAAAATTAGAAAAGTCAACTATCAACAACAAAGCTTATGTAGAAAGTGTATGCAGGAACAAGAACAGAAAGATTTTAACTGATGACATATTCATAACTTTCCACTCCATATAATGTTTGCTCAAAATGAATGCTTTCCAAAATTTCCTAAGGAAAATTGCTGGAAAGAGAGCATACAAGGAATGTTTCATGTCCCCTTTTCTAAGCTCCATTAACACGATGTGCCCAGTGCAAATTTTACCGATGGGAACAAAACACAAAACAAGAGGAAACAATGCCCAATAGACATGGATGTGTCCTTTTCAAAAACAAAATACTGAATCATAAGAACAAACCTTCTTCAGCAAGGCTTTCACACGAGCATATGCTTCTCTTAAGAGTTTCACCACCTACAGAATGGACCAAACAAATCACACAATCATTCCAAACCATGACCACAGGTTCACCCAAAAAAAGTCCATAAACAAGACTAGGGATTCAAAAAACATACTTCAGCATCAACACGTGACTGCATTTCTGAACTTGATCTTTCTTTAATATGTACTGGTCCAATTGCTTCGCTCATCCCACAATTTGATACCTTACATAGCATTAAGCAATCAGCATTAATATGTATTTTGTGCCTATTGATCGAATCAAACTTAGATGTAACCATTTATTCAATGTGGTTTGGGAGCTTGATAAACCAAAAGAAATGAAACTTTTAACATGCAAACACATACCATATACTGCGCAAGCTCTGTTGCTGTGTGAAGATCACTACTTGCTCCAGTAGTGATATAATCCTGTCCAAATACGAGCTCTTCCGCAACTCTTCCTCCCATACAAACATCAAGCCGAGCTAATAACTGCTTTTTACTAATTGATGTCTCATCACTTGAAGGAAGCTGGGTGACCATTCCTAAAGCAGACCCACGGGGCATTATAGTTGCCTTGTGAATTGGGTGTGCACCCTCAGTATTGAAAGCTACAATAGCATGGCCACTCTCATGATATGCTGTTAACTGGAAACAAGTGTAATAACATCAGCAATAAACACCAATGAATCTCACTGGATGAATCCTAGTACACTGAATTGAACATTTGCTTGCCATTGATGATAATAAGTTAATAATAAACCCCTTTCCTAAGTCTGTTATCCAACTAAATGTGGAAGTAGAAAGAGAAAGAATCAAGATAGTTCAGCTTATGCCAATAAATTAAGCCCAAAAAACACGAGTTCCAAGAATAGATAGAAAAACATCAACATGCATTGCAATCATCCAAACCTACTACTCTAGAGTGATTGCCTCGTGATTGATATATACCTTCTTTGACTCTTCAGAAATGAACATTGTTTTCCGCTCAGTCCCCATAATTATCCTGTCTTTTGCAAATTCCAATTGTGTAGCAGATAACTTCTCAGCACCTTCTACAGCAGCTTTAATAGCGGCAATGTTTACCAAGTTCGCAAGATCTGATTGCAAAATGAGAAGCGACGGAAAAGTTTGTTGATTAAATTGACTAAACTTGTGCAGGAAAACAAAATATGCTGCTTCAATCAATGACCAACCTGCTCCATTGAAGCCTGGTGTGCCACGAGCAATTGATTTAACATCTACATCATCGGCCATTGGCTTATCTTGCAGGTAGAGCTCCAAAATCTCTTGTCGACCTTTAACATCAGGATTTGGCACGACAATCTAAAAAGATTTCTTGTTAGTCATATCACCAAGGATAACAATTCAAATAATAAATAGATGACATATAAACACAGTATATGCAGACCCTCTTGATCTCTCTCATCATTCATGGATTTATTGAGTGAAACCATTTACAAACACCTTGAAATGCCTTATCATTTTAATTTTAAAAGCTCAAAGAAATAGTAGCGAATAATATAACATACATGACGGTCAAATCTACCAGGCCTGGTCAAAGCAGGATCAAGAATATCAGGCAAGTTTGTTGCAGCCATCAATATTATTCCCTGCAGTTAAAAAAATGAAACAAGTTTAGAAAGGTGGAGATGAATTGACAGATTAAATTACAAGCCTGTCTATAGGTACCTCATTCTGTTCAAAACCATCCATTTCAACAAGTAGTTGATGCAATGTCTTCTTTGTATGGCCTTCCCATTGTTTCCTTGTTGACCCAACAGCATCAATTTCATCAATAAAAATGATACATGGAGCCTGCAAAACATGAAATGGTGTTAGTTGCGCAATAAAAAGGAAAAGCACAGTAATAAGTCTATTCATATGGTTCTGACTTCACAGTTTCAATCATGGATGTAATTAAAGACAAGTTGTCGATGATTGACTTAGGAAACTAACACATTCCTCAATCTTCTTTTATTCTGATTTTTAGGATTGCATAACTGGCTGTGTATTTCATTATGCCAAAGCAGAATGACTAAATCAATATGCTGAACTAGAATACTCAAAATAGTGAGAGAAGAAAACTCCAAGCAGACTATTCACCTTGGCAGACCAGCAGAAAGGGAAAAGAAACACCATCAACAATGATAGAAAACCACATACATCAATAAGATGTTATTTCGATGGTGCATACAGGAGAAAGCCAATCTTTTCTATGCATTCTAAGTGCACCGATCTCTAATATCATAACAAAAACTCCTTTATTTCAAGAACATGTCCTCAGACAACATAAAGCATTGTCATGTTCAGCAGTGCATATTGTTTTGCTAGAAGAGAATAGAGTCCTACAAAGGGTTACCAAGACAGCTTTCAAATTTATCTGTTCGTTTGTTTTAATTTGTTTCTCCCAACTGAATAGTCAAGAAAGAAAAAAGAAAAAAAAACAAACCTTTTTTTTAGCTGCTTGAAATAAGGATCTTACACGCCGAGCACCGACTCCAACAAACCTGCAGTACAGAAGGCAAGATAAGGCACAAATATTTTTTTTAGATTACAAAAGAAAGTTTTATTAGAAGATGGGGATTCAATAGAACAAAATTAGAGAATTAGGCATCCTTCCAGAAAGTGACCAGAAACAACAATCTAGTTTTGAATAATTAAGCACTCCAATCCCTTTGTATAACTAGCAAACAGGTCCTGAGAAGAGTATCTAATCCCACAAGGCCACAACTGATTCAATTTGAGGATTATTAAAAATCCTTGCATCTCTCCATCCAAATACACCAAAGATATTACAGAAAAAGCACATCTCCTGAAATCTTACAATCTCTCCCTTCCCAAACCCACAAAAGACGCCAACAAAAATTGTTCTACCCTCCATATCACGCAAAAATCACTACAAAATGCAAAGTCTTTGCCACAATCCAGCAGTCTTCCTGTCTACAAAACCATCTGTACTTAGCACAAATGTTCAATTTAAAATGTTGCAAGCATGCTGTGACCACTTTATTGTTGGATCAACCATTTAGGAGCTCCAGGAGACTCAAAGGACAACAAAGGCATTTCATCACTCAATTTAAGGCATTAAAAAGTAGATCCAGCAGCTTCACTGCAGCCTTTCCTCATAAATACATAGCCAATTCATTGTCTCCGCATCCTTTTCCACCAGCAACTTCTCCTACAACTAAACATGTTGAGGCTGCAGCCTTTTCTCATAAATACATAGCCAAGTCACTGTTTTCTCATCCTGTATACCAGCAATTTCTTCAACAATTCACATGTTGCTACCAAACACAACCAAGTGAAAGAATCAACTCACCTCAAGCTGTTTCTATACACGCATCAATTACTCAAACGTGATAGAGCGCCACTCAACAGACAAAAGCTGGTGAACGTGGCAGGCCCATTTCATCCACCATGACCAATATGGTCAAGCACACTAACGCGTCTCTTTTTCATTCTTGCTGCCAAGTAAGAGAACTATCATATTCTACACTTCTGCTAGAACTTAATCAGCAGTCCAAATGCAAATTCATGCTGCCACTTGAAAGATTTACCGCTAATTATTAAAGCGTAAAAAGAACTAGCTTTGTCGCATCCCCCAAGAAAAGAAGCATCAGTATAAGATACTAAGAAAATTCTCTTTCTATTATTAGAAATTAATGAGAGAATCTTTGAAAGGTAAAAGATGACTCACATTTCCTCAAATTCAGATCCTGCTCTATAGAAAAAAGGTACTCCAGCTTCTCCAGCAATGGCCTTGAGGTTCCAGATAAAACAATTATCAGAAGAAGCATATTAATATAAACATAGATGACTGGTACTCATGATCATAAATTCAAGAAAGGATAGGCATCCATTAAGAGATTTTGCAAAACACAATCTTGAACATAGGAATTGACATGGTTGATTTGTTCAGGTGAATGAAAATTAGAATCTACACTCTCTCAGCATGTCATTTTGATATGTATAGTTAATGACACAAGGGTTGTTATTTATAGACCATGAGCTTCAAAGACAGAAGTCCAATAGCAGAAAATAGAAGTGGTCAACAGCTAAAGACAAAGCATTTGAGGACAAGAAAGGCATAACATGTGAAAAACCCATCTAAAAAATATGCAAGTAATAGTTACCTTGGCAAGCAATGTTTTCCCTGTACCAGGTGCCCCTGTCAAAAGAATTCCCTGCAGTGGAATGATGTTAAACTATGTTTTCAGAAATGAAAAAAGAAATTCAAATTCCAAAGTAAAACATGTTTGGTAATGAGTATTTTACATGTAGAGAATAGTACAAAGAGAACAATAGATAATAGTATATCATTTCTCCCATGTACAGAAAAGAATTAAAATGAACATTACTGCTGAACAGGAAGGTAAATGATAGAAGTTATTCATGACAAATTGGAACACAAAACCTATTGTGCTTGGCCAATATATGAGCTATGACATGTATACTGCGCACCACAGGGTCCATACACAGTAAACAGAACCACATGATACATATTATAACCAACAATATTTCACACAAACCTTTGGCAACTTCCCACCTAGACGAGTAAACTTTGTTGGGTTTTTAAGATACTCCACTACTTCCTCAAGTTCTTGTTTTGCATCATCACAGCCTTTAACATCCTTAAATGTTTTAACATTCTGCAAATAAATCAAAGTCAAGACCAACCGTTATACGTTAAATAAAAGAGCAATGTAGAATAAAAGAAAGCAACTATCCAAGATATAATCTCTTTAACCAAGTAACTGTTGATCTGAATTAAGAGTTCCACTGGTAAACCAGGGTTTCCATTTTCTTCTTTCCTATTCCAACTTAAAATATATAATCTAGCTCTATCCCCTTGCTAAGAGACACAGAAACAGGAACACGTCCAACAAGTTAAACATATACTATTAATCTTCTTTACACCCTATAACGAAATACAGACAAAGCAATCTTGTATAACTGAAGGTAGCAAGATTCTAAAATACGAACTAATATCTGAGGCACAAAACATTGAAAGCTCACTTTGTCAGGCGTGATTTCTTTATTCAGTTCTTTTGGAGTATAAGAAGAACTTGAGCCAGCTCCTGAAGCTCCTATTCCACCCAGACTCCCTATATACTTTTGAAGTGCAGCAGCACCCATGAACCTGAAAAATGAATTCTCTATCCTATAAGGTAGAGAAATAGAGCTGGGAATAGTGAAACAGGCGCACAAATGAAACACAAGACCTCATACCAAACCAATCCAACTGCAACGGTAAACAAGATAGTGGAGATAAGCTCTTGGGCAAACCGTGACTTGTTTGACACTTTAGGATCAACCTACCAAAACCAGAAGCAGATACTATTAAACCACATTGTTCCAAATACTAAGTCACAAGCACAACAATTTTTACCATTAGTTCTTACCATCACCACATGCAACGGTTGCTTCTCGGATATGCCAGGATTCATTAAGGGCTTATCCGTGTCCCCTGATGCATGCTGCTTCAATTCTTGCAACTACAGATTAAACATTAATCAATCAGATATAGTGCAGAAAAACTACAGCAACAAACATCACATATCCAACTAAATGAACGACAATAAAACATGTTCTTTAATTTACCAAAGCAGGAAGACTGGAAGGCTTTCCAGATTGTTCATCAGGAAGATATTCTGCAATAGAATTAGTAACTACAAGAGCTTTAAGATACTCGACGACTCCTTTGCTATCCACTGCATGGTCTCTTTGTTCAAACCTCTTAATCACAGACTCAGGACTGCAAAAGTTAATAATAATTTCACTTCTCGTACCAATTTCTCAACAATAACAAAAACACTAAACTAGTACAGAAGGCTTCAAATTTAACAAAAAAAGGGGATAAACTCAATTCCTTTATCAATTTCTAAGCATCCAAAAGACTATTTTTTTAAAAAAAATATATTCTAAAACTTCAAACAAAAAAACTCATAAAATTCAATTATTCTATTAATTCTCACAAAACAACAGATAAAATCCAAAACCCAAGAAACAAACCATTAATTTTAATCAATTAAACGATTTCTCAGTAGGCAAACAAATAGTATAACAAATTAAAAAGAAAAAAGAAAAAAACTCAGCTCCTGTACCAATTTCTCAGCAACCAAATATATAAAATAACAAACCAAATAAAAGGTCAAAACTTCAACAAAACCACATCAAAACCAATAAACCGAACAGATATCAAAGCTCCAAACTTTAACTACACATCACCAAAGCAAAAGGAACCTATAAATTTTTTATCAAAAACTAAAGCCAAACCTGTGCTTATTAAGCTCAACTAAAAGAGCAGTCTGTTTCTCAACATCTTTAGGATTAGCTTCAGCTTCAGCAATCAATTTCTCTAATTTCTTCTCTTGTTTCCAAAATGGCCACCAATTAGAAGAGTAAGAACCCAGCAACATGAACAATTTCTGAAACCCATTTTTCATTGTGGCCCATATCCCCATAAAAAACACCACCATTCTAATCCTCCCATTCCTATCATAAACCCCACCACCATCACCTTCTTTCTCCTCCACTAAATTACCTCCATGTCCCTCCACCTCCCCCCTTCCACTCTCATTGCTCTGTACTACATCCACTACCTCTTGTGTTTTTTCGGGATTTGAAATCGGAGGGACCGTTTCGGAAAGTGGGTCAGCATTGTCAGGTTGCAATGTACAAGGGATTGAGTGAGGGCGGAGTCTGAGATTTAGAGAGGGGGGAAATGAGGTTTTAGAGAGGGAAAGAGGGGAGTTGATGGGATGTTGAAAGCTGTGTCGTTTTGAAGGAGAGTAAAGAGAGAAAGATGGTCTGCAAAGAAGGGAAGCTTGTAAAGTGATAGTCATTGTTGTCGATGATAATGAAGAAGAAGAAGAAGAAACTTTAGGGTTTATGAAGGAATCTATCACAACAAAAGAAGAAATCTCTCTGTTCCTCTCTCTATCGTTTTGAAGAGAGGGGGGGAGGGAAGAAGGGAGAAGAGAAGAGAAGGGAGTTTTGAGAGCCACAAAAAAAAGTGAAAGAAAGGAAGTGAAGAAGAGGAAATCTTATCTTTTTAGTTGGAAGGGAATTGGATTGATTGAAATTGGCGCCGGCTTTTTGTGTAAGTGTCATCCATCTTATATTCTTACTTGCTTACACTTATGTTTGGTTTGACCTGTTAACTTGGAACTCAAAGTATCTAATGAGTTAACTTTCAGTTTTTCTACTGTTATTAATCTTTACATGACCATCTGGTCTCTTTGTTCGGATCGAGGGTAAAAAAAAAAAAAAAAACTCAAAGTTCATCTACTGTTATTAATCCATGTCAAATATATGATTTGATTTTTTTTAAAATAAAATTATTTATTATCTCGAATTATTGTGCTTAACCTATAACACTGGACCAAATCGGTTTTAATAATTATATATTTTTTTAATTAATGGTATCATATTTTGCATCTTGAAATTAAGTTGTTTTTGATAATTTTAAATTCATTCATACACATGTCTACAATATTGGACCAATTTTAGGCAATGTAGATTTAAAATATCAATCAACATCAATAATTTTTTTAAGAGATGGATTGTGTGATTAAAGAGATTTGTTTATTTAATTATAACATTTAAGCACAACATCTATAAATATACTAAATTAATGTGAGGGTTGCATCTTTAAAAAATTCAATTAATATGTACATGAATTTTTAGATTAATGTGGGTGTCTGGATCAATTTGAGTGTACCTCGACTAATCTCACAAATCCTGAAATTAACGATCCTTCAATAACATTAAGGTTTATGGAACTCGAGTTGGTGATTTCTAAAAAAATAAATTTAAAACTTCACCGATTGAGTTATTTCTTGAAGGTTATTGATTTATGAGAATGTTGTCAAAGTCAACTTGTTTTTTTTTTTTAAACCAGATTTTCAAAATCTTATACATGCATGTATTTTTCAATGTCGATTTGCAATGTTTTCCTACCGAATAACTCATTTCTTTTGTTTTATTACCATTTTTTTTTTAATTTAGGAAAGAAGTGAATGGAGGGGAATTAATTGTTGTCCTTTCTTCTTGCTTTGGAAATCATTCTTTGTAAGAGAGACGTCTTATCTCCGGTTTGGGGTGTGATGGAAAGGAAGGAAATTGGATCATAACCTTATGGCATGAAACCTTGTTAATCTTCAGAAATTCATTCTCTTTCTTTCAACAAATAAATTTCTCCTAGAAGTTATCAACACTTCTAGCTTCTTCTTTATTTGTGTTTTAATTTTTTTAAAAAAATTTTTGATTATTTTTAATATTTTCATATTATTTTAATATTCTTGTATTAAAAATAAAATTTTAAAAATAATATTATTTTAATATATATTTTTTTAAAAAATTATTTTAAAAAACAATCATTCCTATAATATTAAATCATTATTATAATATCAAACCGACTCTCTATCCTTTATCTCTCAACTAGTGATATTATTCAATAATATCAGCATATATACACATTCAGGTAATATCAAATCACAAGTTCTCGTGTAATCTCAGGTTCAAGCCTTGTGGTTGCTAATATGATGGTCAGTAGAGACTTACATGGTTGTTAACTTCAGGGCCTGTGAGATTAGTCGAGATACGCGCAAGCTGAGCCGGACATCCACGTTAATTCAAAAAAAAAACCACAAGCACAACAATCATTATTAATTATATTCATTTCCCTCCCATTTTCTATCCAATCGAAGGTTAATTTATTGCCTCTCATTCCCTTCTCAGCCAAACGGAGGATAGAAAAATTCACCTCCCTTCCCTATTTCAGCTGAGAATAATTTTCCCAGGCAAAATGTAAGAGAAGCTTATTATTATACATGAGAGATTGGATTGCTCAGAAAGTGTTAAACATAATTTCCTTTTTCTTAAAAGAAGAAACCCTTAACCCGGGTTCAGATTAGGTAAGACTAGATAATTATAAACGCTATGTTGCGGGTTAGATTATTTTTTTTATTAATTATAAGAAAGATATTCATTTGTTTTTCTAGCAAAAACAAATTATAAAAAAACATGATACTGGAATCATTAACTCGATTGGATTCAATAAGACTGGATAATCTAATAATTTGATTTAAACTATATGCAATGAGAGCAGGCGAACTGTAAACAAAACATATGACAACAATCAACAAAAAAAAATGAGCCAGTGATATTACAACTAGGGGCAAAAGAAAAAAAACCACTGGAAACTCACTGCTACTTCATTATGAACATCACTCACCACAAAAAAAAAAACTTGTTGAAACGGTTTAAATCTGACTATTAAATTACAAATGATAACATAAGAAGAAGTTGCATGGATCGCTAGAGCAACAATCCTGAATATGAAATCCAACAAAACAAAATGACTTGAGAATATGTCTATATTAAATAAATTAATTTTATTTAATTCAATAATAAAATTTTATTAAAAAATGTAACAAGGAATAACAAATAAAAAAAGCCTTAGGTAACCTAATTAAATGATAAAAAATAATAAAACCAAGGTAACAGAAAAACATGCAAAAAAAGGAACCCAATCTCCAACTAAATAAATATTAAAGGATGAAATTGAAAAAATATTAGCTTTTAAAAATAAAAAAAATAAAATAAAAAAAGAAAGAAAAAAAGCAATCTTAGGGAAACCTCGTGGAGCCAAGTTAATTTTCAAAGCCTGCAACCCGTGAAATATTAGACACAAACTGAACAAAGGTCATATCCAAACCAATTAAACGTTGAAGAATTAAATCGGGTAAAAAAATTCTAATTTTAAAATTTTGTAAAAATAAATAAATAAGAGAATGAGGATTAAATCTATTAGGAAAAAAAATTAAGGAGGGTGGAATTGAAAAAAAATTGCAATTCTAAAAATTATCCCAACCCATAAAGAATAACAATTAAAAGATTAGGGACCATATTTGACAAGATAAAAATTTTAATAGGGATGAAATTAAAACAAAAAAATAATTCAATGAATTATTTTAAAAAAACTAGAACCAAAAGCAAAGGGAATAAATCAAAAAGAAATAGAAGCTCGTGGGCTGACTTGGAAAATCGGGTGGGAGGGCCACAAGCTTCTATTTGGTTGCCGATTACAAACCGAAAACCCTATTGGTATATATCCAGGGAGGGGACGCCGAAGTTAATGCCACCTCATAATAGCCTTTTCTACTGCTTCAATCAGCCGCACATGCAGTTAAAAAATGACGAAGCAACCGACACATTGACATGTCCCAGCATGAGCCAACTTTTTTTATTTTTTATTTTTACAAATACTTAAATAACCCCACTCCTACTCATTAATTAAAAAAAAAGAATGAAATGACACAAGTACCCTTTAATCCAAGAGTTAAATTATTTGTCATCAAAGGCACAAATGTTATCTTACTTGCAACATAAATGGATGTTACAAAATGGCCCTCCATCTGTTTGTTTCTTCTTCTTTTTTTTTTTTTTTTTGCTTTCAATAATAAGTAGGTATTTTTACTGTGCACTAAGGACGTTAAAATACAAAACACCCTCGTGATAAGAAAAAAAAAACAAAAAGTTTTTAAAAAGCAGTGTTGTAGTTTAAAACCATAACAATAAAAAAAAAAACCAAATTACCCATGTTGCCCCCACTCAATTTCAGAACACTAAAATTAGAGGTTGCTTGGACGGATAAGTTCAAAAAGAAAACATCCATGCATGCTGGTTCGAACGCTGCCTCATTCGTGGGCACAGAAAGGAAAATATTTTTTGCAATAATAACTTACGTCCATTAACTTTTTATCCAGGTAATAAACAAATGGTGGGAGTCGAAATATTT
>Ga0307517_10005769_pt1 | contig 18518 bp, 21 predicted proteins | sample 23_EM_MG_FD_194515 | JGI IMG/M metagenome (GOLD analysis project Ga0307517, IMG submission 194515) | Populus trichocarpa ectomycorrhiza microbial communities from riparian zone in the Pacific Northwest, United States - 23_EM | ecosystem: Host-associated > Plants > Roots > Unclassified | place... | reverse complement strand
AATTTCAATAAAAAAATGATAAGGAAAAAGCAAATAACAATTATAAAAATAAGGACCAAAGTTAATATAAAAATTAAATTTTAAGAGATGAAATTGAAAAATAAATATTCAAAACAAAATATATATAACAATCAAAAGTTTGAGGATCAAATTTGATATAATCAACAAATAATGACATTTTTAAATTTTTCCCAACTTCCAGAAAGTGTTTTCCGCCCAAATTTTTCAGGAAAACATTTTCCTGAAAACCAAGCCAAATTTTCCTTTCACTGGAAAATGTTTTCCATTTACCAACTTTCCTCATGGCAAACAAACATATGAAAGTTTGGAAAGTGGTTTCCCGGAAACCACTTTCCAGAAAACAAACACAGCCAAAAGGGAAAACACTTTCCTAGAAACCAATCCAAATTTTCCTTTAACTGGAAAGTATTTTTCGTTGACCGGAAAATGTTTTCCGTTGACTATCTTTTCTAATGTCAAACAAGCACAAGAAAGTTTGAAAAATAGTTTCCCGAAAACTACTTTCCGGGAAACAAACATAGCCTTGAAATAATTTTGTTAAAGCATATCTTTGAAAGTATAGTTGCGGTCATTTTTTAAATTATTTTTTATACGGAAATGCATCAAAATAATATATTGTTTTTATTTTTTAAAAATTATTTTTAACATCAATATATTAAAATGATCTAAAAATATAATAAAAATATTAATTTAAAATAAATAAAATTAAAATTTTTAAAATATATATATATATATATATATATATTTTAAAAAAACATTACTTAAATCTTAACCCGGAGCGTATGCTGTGTAAACCCCGGATCATGTTTAATAATGGAAAGACCTCAGAAGTTGAAAAAAAAGGTTAGCCCACAAAGAGCCCAACAAGTTTACTACCTAAAACCCAAGCAACGGTTTCTGTTTTTCTTTTTTCGCGTTTTTTTTCTCTTTCGTTTCTAGTTTCACTCTTTAATCCTCGCTATCACTACCAAATCTCTCAATTTTCTCTTCCTTTGGCTATCTGTTTGCCATAATTTTCGATTTTTCTTCGATCAGATCAATCGGCATGGGAAAAAACGTGGTTTCTGACGAAGAAGGTGAGGAAAATCGCTATTTTCACCCTAAAAACTGCTGCAATTTTGTTAACTCACTAACGCATTTGCTGTTCGTGGTTTGGTTTGTGGTTTTTGTAGATGAGGTGGAGTTAGAAGACGAAGATGAGAGAGAGCCAGTTGATGGAGATAAAATTGGACGAGACGACGACGAGGAGGAGGATGGTTTGCATTAGCTTAAAGTTTTGGTTTTTTTTTGGAGTTTTTAGGTTTAATTCGAGTTGGTTTTAGTTAAATTTTGGGGTAATTGGTTTTATTTTTTTCTAAGTGTTTAGTTTGAGGGGAATTAACTTTTTTTTTCCGGCAAAAAAAGTGGGTTTGTGTTTTTTTTGGAATGGAAGTGATGAATTGTGGCAAGGATAAAGGAAAAAAAATAGTGGGTTTGGGTTTTCATTGGAATGTAAGTGATGAGTTGCGGTAAAGAGTGTGTGATTTAGTTTTGTGGTTTTTGTGCAGAAGAAGGGCAGGATGAATATGAGAAGGATGATTTTATAGTGGATGATGTCGAGGAGGAAGAAGAAGTGGAAGAAGAAGAGGATAGGGCAGATAGCGACGAGGAGAGGCACAAGAAGAAGAAGAAAAAGAAGAAAAGGTTTGGTTTTCTTTACTTTTATTGTGTTTTTCTAGTTTTTTGGTATTATAATCTTTTTTTTCTTTTGATATATGGAATAGGAATATTTGTGACTGTGAGTGATGGAGAAAAGAGTCATGGGTTGTTTTATTGTAAATTGTGATTTTAAAAAAATGGGGTTATTGGTGTCCATGATGCTGTTTCAATGTCCTTAGAGAAGCTGAGGATGTACTCGATGAAGATGACTACGAGCTCCTGCGAGACAACAATGTGTACCACCATCGGCCAAAGGTTGTGAGCTTTGTCATGTTTGGCACCAATAACACTGCAGCTTAATTCTTGCACTGCTTGTATGGGTGAATAGTTTGGCTTATAATTATGTGGGCTTTGCTTAAAATTTTTGTCAGGATAGCAAAAAATTTAAGCGTTTGAAGAAAGCCCAGAGGGATTCAGATGAGGACCGATATGGGCTTTCTGATGACGAGTTTGATGGAAGTGGTAAAGGTGGTCGAACTGCTGAGGAGAAACTGAAGCGCAGCTTATTTGGTGATGATGAAGGCATGCACATCTTGCACTTGTTTTTTTTTCCAATTATTGGTATTTTGAGTGTTGAATGCTTGTCATTGTAATCATGCTCTACCACAGGGGTTCCACTTGAGGATATGCCTGAAGAGGAGGAGCAAGAAGAAGTGGAAGAGGATGCGGACATTGGTGACGAGGATGAGATGGCTGATTTTATTGTGGATGAAGATGATGATGATGGAACTCTAGTGAGGTATGGTTTCCATCACCCATGCAGTGTGTGTGGTTTATGTTATCTTATAAGTGTCTCTTAATTATTTTGCTCATTTTGTAGACGCAAGAAGCTAAAGAAAAAGAAATCTCAGCAGGCATCTGGAGTTTCATCCTCTGCCTTGCAAGAAGCTCAAGAAATATTTGGTGATGTTGATGAACTCATACAGATACGCAGGCAAGGGTTAGAATCTAGTGAATGGAGAGAAAGGAGACTGGAAGATGAATTTGAGCCAACTGTCCTTTCTGAAAAATACATGACTGAGAAAGATGATCAGATCCGGATGACTGATATTCCAGAAAGAATGCAGGTTTTGTGATTTGTCTACTTTTGAGAATATACTATTTTTTTTTTTCCTCTCAGTTGTCTTCATGTTGGCATCTGTTCTTTGCTTTTTTTATCTATTCATTTCTTATAGGTATCTGAGGGAAGCACTGGTCCTCCTCCATTGGATGATTTCAGCATAATGGAGGAGAGCAACTGGATTTATAGTCAGATTGCAAGTGGAACATTACCTTTGTTTGCGGAGAGTGGACTGCTTATAAACAAGGATGATGTCACCCGATTTTTGGAATTACATCACATTCAGAAGTTAGATGTTAGTATATTTTATTTTTATAAGTGAACTTTGGTGTTCTGTTCCAATTTTCACCTTATTCTATTGGTGTTCCATTCTGGATTTTAGATTCCCTTCATTGCTATGTATCGGAAGGAAGAGTGTTTAAGCCTGTTGAAAGATCCCGAGCAACATGAAGATGATGAAAATCCTTATGACACTGGTAGAATTCCCACATTCAAGTGGCACAAGGTAATAATTTATCATGAGATTGTCACCTTTATTTGTCTCATAGTGAAGCTCAGACATCAAGAGCTATGGTAGAAATCTATGTTTTAAACATGCACATGGTTCCTTTAGGTGCTTTGGGCCATCCAGGACTTGGACAGGAAGTGGTTACTTCTTCAGAAACGAAAGAGTGCCCTCAATGCTTACTACAATAAGCGCTTTGAAGAAGAATCTCGACGGATATATGATGAAACAAGACTCAATTTAAACCAGCAGCTGTTTGAGTCAATTCTTAAATCACTCAAGACTGCAGAATCGGAAAGAGAGGTTGATGATGTTGATGCAAAATTTAACCTGCATTTTCCTCCTGGTGAGGTTGTCGTGGATGAAGGACAATACAAGAGGCCCATGCGGAGATCACAATACAGTGTCTGTAGTAAAGCTGGCCTATGGGAAGTTGCAAGCAAATTTGGGTACAGTGCCGAGCAACTGGGAATGCAGTTATCTTTATTAAAGATGGTGAGTTTGCCTAGGCTAGTGATCATAGATGTTTTTTATGGATGCATAACTTTATCGTTTCATTTGATTCTAGGAGGACGAGTTGCAGGATGCCAAGGAAACACCAGAGGAGATGGCTTCAAATTTTACATGTGCAATGTTTGAAAGTCCCCAAACAGTTCTTAAAGGGGCTAGGCACATGGTATGGATTGATGTTCTTATTTTCTACACTTGCAACTACAAAACGTTCTGCTGGATGATATGCTTGTTCATGAGGTCAAGTTCCTAACCATTTTTTTTTGTGGATTCTTTCAGGCTGCAGTTGAGATAAGTTGTGAGCCCTGTGTCAGGAGATATGTCCGTTTAATTTTTATGGACAAGGCTGTAGTGTCTACGAGTCCAACATCAGATGGGAAAGCTGCTATAGATTCTTTCCATCAGTTTGCAGGTATCAAGTGGTTGCGTGAAAAGCCAGTCAAGAAGTTTGAGGATGCACAGTGGCTCCTTATCCAGAAAGCTGAAGAGGAGAAACTTCTTCAAGTCACTATTAAGCTTCCACAAAAAGTTATGGATCAACTGATTGATGACTGTAACGGTCGCTACCTGAGTATTGGTGTTAGTAAATATGCTCAACTGTGGAATGAGCAAAGGAGTTTGATACTGAAGGATGCACTCTTTGCTTTTTTGTTGCCTTCAATGGAGAAAGAGGCTAGGTCATTGTTGACAAGTAGAGCTAAAAACCGGTTGCTTTGGGAATATGGGAAGGTTTTTTGGAATAAAGTCTCTGTGGGCCCATATCAACGGAAAGAAAGTGATATTTCCATGGATGATGAAGCTGCACCTAGGGTTATGGCTTGCTGTTGGGGTCCTGGAAAGCCAGCAACTACTTTTGTGATGCTAGATTCATCTGGGGAGGTTTTAGATGTACTTTATGCTGGGTCCCTTACCTTACGATCTCAGCATGCTAGTGATCAGCAACGCAAGAAAAATGATCAGCAACGTGTTCTGAAATTTATGACAGACCACCAGCCACACGTGGTTGTTCTTGGAGCTGTGCACTTGTCTTGTACTAAACTGAAGGATGACATTTACGAGGTAAATAATTACAAGCTTATTCATGAGTCTTGGTGTTTTTTGCAAATCAATCTGGAGTCAGATGCTGTGACTTGTGGGTGCACTCAACTTATTCATTATATTTTTATATTACCGTATAGAGTAATTGAGGGGCTGTCTTTTACACATGAACAAAAATTCCTGGCTTCTGCTGCCTTAAACATGGCGGAGTTAGATGCTACCAGGTGTTAGGCAGCATTAATTGCTTAAAAAACACAGTTGTTTTTTATTCGATACTGCCTAGATTTTATTCGGCTGTTACACTCGAGAAATCTCTCCACAGTATCTACTCATTCAAGCACAGCGATCTATTTCGAAGTGTGCTGCCATGAATGAGGCATATATCAATGCATGTGATCATCTGGGCCTTCTATGAAAACCACACAGAAGTTTTATCACAAGTTCACATCTTCTTGATTGAGACAGACCTTTTTGGATATTTCTATTCACTATTTAATTGATGGGTTTTCTTGATAGATCTTGAGATGGGATAACCACTAAGGATGTTCTCTTTTTGAAGCCTTTGAGTTGGAGCTAAGATCTGCACAACTATGTTGTAAAAAGCAAAAGATATGAAGTCTTGAACCATAACAATTAACAAGGCCTTATTTCTGTTTGAAAAAATAAACACATTGCAACTCATTTTTGAGGAGTGCCTGCAACATGTTTGAAAATAAGCTTAGCAGAAAAGATAAACAAGCTTACTACATATTGTTAAAGGTGGTAGAAAAATGCTTAATCCATTATTTTTCTTAACAATAGCTCTCCTTGCATGCGCTAACATTCAAGGCTGTGGGTATTTTCTTTACTTGTTTTATTGGCGAAGCTCTATTGTTGCTGGCCTATTTTTTTCCATTTGTCATACTTGTCCTGTTTATTTGAGTTTGATGAGAGTGGAATTCTAGGCCCTTATAGGGTCATGCTACAGATTCCTTTAGAGATGTTTCTCTAGCAAACTGCTGTACCATTTTTGCTTAGTTTCTTTTGTTCCTGAAGAAGGATCTTTTCGTTCATTATTCATCCTTCTCTCATCACTTTTTCCATTGTTGACATTTTCAAAGCTTAATTGTAGCTCATCACTGGTTCTGCTATGCTCCGACCTATACTTGATTTTGCGAGGAGTTCCTTTGTGCTTGAGCATATGCAGTTGTCATTGTAATTCATGTTACTCATTAGTTTGCTCTACTGGTGCTTATTTTATTTTATCCTGCCACTATCAGATTATTTTTAAAATGGTGGAGGAAAATCCTAGAGATGTTGGACATGAGATGGATGAACTGAGTATTGTGTATGGGGACGAGTCTCTCCCTCGTCTTTATGAAAATTCTCGGATTTCTTCTGATCAACTACCTGGGCAGTCAGGTATTATATAGTCTTGCTGCTGTTTTTGATCTTTCAAGTCCATTATGCATGCAGTTAACCCTGTCTTCTCTTATGTGGTTAGGCATTGTTAAACGGGCTGTTGCTCTTGGCCGTTATCTACAAAATCCCTTGGCTATGGTTGCAACGCTATGTGGACCAGCTAGGGAGATTCTATCTTGGAAACTAAATCCTTTGGAGAACTTTCTCACTCCTGATGATAAATACATGGTGATTGAACAAGTCATGGTAGATGCCACAAACCAGGTGGGCTTAGACATTAATTTGGCCACAAGCCATGAATGGTTATTTGCTCCTTTACAATTCATTTCTGGGCTTGGACCCAGAAAGGCAGCATCTTTGCAGAGGTCTCTGGTAAGAACTGGAGCGATTTTCACTCGCAAGGATTTTGTGACAGCTCATGGTCTTGGTAAAAAAGTGTTTGTCAATGCTGTTGGATTTTTGCGTGTCCGGAGGAGTGGCCTTGCTGCTAGCAGCAGCCAGTTCATTGACGTGTTGGATGATACAAGGATACATCCAGAGTCCTATGGTCTCGCACAGGAGTTGGCAAAAGTCATTTATGAAAAGGACAGTGGTGATGTAAATGATGATGATGATGCACTAGAGATGGCAATAGAGCATGTTAAAGAGCGGCCTAATTTATTGAAAACATTTGTTTTCGATAAGTATCTCGAAGACAAGAAGCGGGAAAACAAGAAGGAGACTTTCATGGATATAAGAAGGGAATTAATACAAGGTTTCCAAGATTGGCGTAAACAGTATAAAGAACCAACCCAGGATGAGGAATTTTATATGATTTCAGGTGAAACCGAGGATACCCTTGCTGAAGGGATAATTGTACAAGCCACAGTTCGCAGGGTGCAAGGTGGAAAGGCAATATGTGCATTGGAATCTGGTCTGACTGGGATTCTTACGAAGGAGGACTACGCTGATGATTGGAGGGATATTCCTGAGTTGTCCGACAAGCTGCGTGAAGATGATATACTGACTTGCAAGATAAAATCAATTCAGAAGAATAGATATCAAGTGTTCCTTGTTTGCAAAGACAGTGAGATGAGAAATAACCGATATCAGCAGGCCCGAAACCTTGATCGCTATTATCATGAAGACCAGAGCAGTCTGAGGAGTGAGCAGGAGAAGGTTCGCAAAGACAGGGAGCTTGCAAAGAAACATTTCAAGCCTAGGATGATTGTTCATCCACGCTTCCAGAATATAACGGCTGATGAAGCAATGGAGGTATCTTCTTGATGCTTTATACTTGTATACTGTTAGTCAAATGTTTGGTAGATCGATTGGATTGTGAAGATTATCTATTCTCATATGGTTTAATTAGAATTCCAAAAAGACGATTTCCATTATATTTCTTCTCTACCATGTTGTGTGAATCCTCTTCATTAATGGGCCTAGGCTGGATTTTACTTATATTTTGCTTTGGATTTACTTTGTACTCTGAAAATGCAGTTTGGGTTTTGATTTTATGTTTTTTGACAATTATTTTCTTCGTTAAAATTGGCTTGTTTCTGTTTTCTACAATTAATTGTGTTCGATCTAAGTTTTTTTTTTCTTTAAATAATTTGTCTTGCAGTTCTTATCTGACAAGGATCCTGGAGAAAGTATTATTCGTCCTAGTTCTCGTGGGCCGTCGTATTTAACTCTAACTCTTAAAGTTTACAACGGAGTTTATGCTCACAAAGACATAGTTGAAGGTGGGAAGGAACACAAAGATATCACGAGTGTACTTCGTATTGGGAAGACATTGAAAATTGGGGAGGACACATTTGAGGATTTGGATGAGGTTGGTTTCTTTTATTTCAGCTTCTTGAACCAAATGTTTCGCTTGTAGTTGCTCATGTAATTATTGCCTCAATCGAAAAAAAAAATGGAACATGATGTTTTGTGGTTGCTCGTTGTATATTTTTTGGCGAGGGAATAGGCATGTGTTCTCTTGTTCTTTACTAAGTGAAATTGCTAGATAGGTGTTGACTTTCTTTTGGATGTAGGTAATGGACCGCTATGTTGATCCCTTGGTGAGCTACCTAAAGGCAATGCTAAGTTATCGCAAGTTCAGAAGTGGCACCAAAGCAGAAGTTGATGAGCTCCTTAGGATTGAGAAATCACAACAGCCTACTAGGATAGTTTATGCATTTGGCATTTGTCATGAACACCCAGGCACATTCATTCTCACTTATATAAGGAGTACAAATCCCCATCACGAGTATGTTGGTCTATATCCCAAGGGATTCAAGTTCCGAAAGCGTATGTTTGAGGACATTGATCGGCTGGTGGCATATTTTCAAAAGCATATAGATGACTCCTTGCATGAATCAGCACCATCAATTAGGTCAGTTGCTGCTATGGTCCCAATGCGAAGCCCTGCAACTGGGGGCTCGTCCTGGGGTGGTTCAACCTATGAAGGTGGTCGGAGAGGGCAGTCTTTTGACAGAGATCGTTCTTCTGGTCCAGGTTCCAGGACAGGTAAAGCATTTAAAAACAACGTGGACGTATGATATGTTGAAGCAAACCATCTAAGATATCACTCTGTAGCCTGTTCAGTTTGCTGAAGGCTTTGGTTGAACAGTGCTTGCATGGGTTTTTCTTTCATTTCTTATATGACCTCTGCATACCAGACTTAGAGTTAGATACACTAAATTCTAGTATGAAAATCTAATGAAATTCTTTGTGCACTTTCCAACCTTGCATTTCTGTGTCCATTAAATTTCACTCCTGGTGGAACTTGAATTCTCCAGGATTACCCCTTCATGTGGAGTTACCCAGATCTTGATGAAAATAGGGGTCCATATCGCAGACTAAACCATTTATGTTGCTAAACACACTTGTTTGTTTGATGGTTAAAGATTTCTGGGTGTACAACAGGTCTCCAAGCTGTTTTGGCAGATTTTAGAGGTGCCCGATCCATTTCAGATCTAATGAGCATTTTAGGCTGTCATCCATATTTTGCTTTTGTCTTCTCTATAAGCTTACTACAAGATTTTGGTCTTCTTTCTAATTTCTGTTAATGTAAAAATCTTAAATGCTCTTCCATGTTTCATTTTTACAGGTCGAAATGATTATAGAAGTGGTGGTAGTCGAGATGGTCACCAGAGTGGGGCACCAAGACCATACAGTGGACGAGGACGTGGTCGTGGCTCATATAACAATGGCGGGGGAAGTAATAGTGGCAATGAGAGGCGGGATTCTGGTTATGATAAGCCCAGATGGGATTCAGGAACCAAGGATGGTGATGAAGGCTGGGGCAGTTTCCCAGGAGCCAAAGTCCAAAACTCACCTGGCAGGGAAGCTTTTCCTGGTGGCTGGGGAGCTGGTGCAAGCAGTGGTGGAAATGGTTGGGGTGGTGGAGCTAGTGGTGGTGATAATAGTGGTTGGGGCCATGGAACTGATGGTGGGACCGATAGTGGGAATTCTGGGCGGGGTACTACTAGCTCGAAGAGAGATTCAGCACAAAGGGGGTGGGGTGCTGCTGGAGGTGGAAATGGCAATGGTAGTGACTCTGGTCATGGAAGTCGTGGTGGAGGCACTAACGATGAGAATTCTGAGTGGGGGCAATAACTCTTAAAAAGGTGCAGCACAAACTAGCTGGGGGTACTGGTGGCAATGGCGGTGGTGACTGGGGTCAAGAAAATGGTAGTGGGGCCACTGACAACAGGAGTTCTGAACTCCCGGTACTGCTCCCAAGAGAGGTTCTTAATAGTCACAAGCCGACAATGGATGGTCAGGAGGTGGTGGTGGTTGGTGAAGCAGCCAAACACTAGTCCATTCCAAGTTTCCGAGGTAAATGACTGGAAAGAGGTAGCGGCGTAGCTCTAGGGATCTGGTGAAAGCTGTAGAACCTGGCAAGGTTCTTCCAACAGCATTTTCTGGCAGGTGGAAGGACCCTTGAATATATATATATATATATATTGCACAACATATAACTCTTATCATGTAGAAAAAATTAGTTATTTTTTAGTTTTTTCAATTTATTTTAAGAAATTAAATATTATGTTTAATAATTTTATTTTCTCTATTTTGTTGGGGACTTTTATTGTTTTTTTAATTTTTTTTTCAGGTTTTCTAATTTATATATGTTAGTTTTTAATTTATTTTAAGAATTGTAAACCTGTATTTACTGTTTTTTAATGTTATTTTGTTGCGGGAATGACTCTTTGCAGCCAAAATTACCTCAGCTAGGTTATCAAACATCCTTTTTTTTTTTAATCTCTAGTGATCCTCTGATTGCCCTATTTACTTTCTTGTGTTCTAGTTGAGATGTTCTAGCATTAAATTCTTGATGAAAGGAAGCATGCGTGCTTGAGTGAGTTGCGGTAATTTTTGTTTTTGATTGTTTTTTTAAAGTTTGTTTTATTTTAAAAAAATTATTAATTTGATATTTTTTAGTGTTTTTTAATGATTTTAATATATTGATGTTAAAATTTTAAAAAAATATTTAATATTTTTTAAAACAAAAATACCCTAGACTTTAATACTGAGGATCATGAAATAAAATAAAATTTAAAATAAAAAAAATCAATTAAAAAAAACACCCCCTTACATTAGTAAACCTGCTACATGATTGTTAGAAATCAGTGTTTTTAACTTGATTTTAGTAGCCCATATTGAACTATTTAAATTCAATTTTAATGTTAAAAAATAATATTTATTTTAATTGTAAGTAAGAGTTTGTTGGAGTGTAGTGGTTGAAATTATATTTTATTTTAACTATATATTTGAAAGTGTTAGGTTAAGTAATATATATTATAGTTTTGTATGAGTTTTATTGATTTTTTTTTTAAAAAAAAAACTTGCTAAAAAAAGCAATAATTTTTTAAAAAATTTTAACCTTTTTTTTTTAAATTATAACTATAAAAATTAATACAATGCCGAACAATTTTATTTTTTTTTAAAAAAAACAGAACACTAAATAAACAAGTCATTAGCTTCCCATTGGAGTTCAATTTCCCTCCTGAAAAAAATAAAAATAAAAAAAACACTAAAAAAAAAGAAAGAAAAGCTTTTTTTTTTTTTTGAAAAAACAGAACCTAAGTCCGAGGACCCGAAGAGTTTGGTACTATTATATAAACGGTTTTCAACAGTCGTTGTCGGTGTTTGGGTTAGTTTAGTTTAGGGTTTGTAAGAACAGAACCATTTCTTGTCCGAACAACAGTAGAAGGGGGAAAAAAAAAGGAAGAAAGAAAATATGACGACTGCTCAGTCTCAAGAAGAACTCCTTGCTGCTCATCTTGAACAACAAGAACTCAAAGTAATCTCATCACTTCCCATTTCTCTCTATCTATCTCTTGTTACTGTTTTATTTTATTTTGCTCTGTTTAGTGTTTTGTGTTTCTTGAAATGAACTGAGTTGTGTTAATTCTTACTTTGAAAGTAAAAGATTGGGAGTGATTTTTGCGAGAATAAGCGGAAGGGAAATGACCCAGTTGCTAAATTTTTTGATGTGATTTGAGAAACTGAGGTTTTGTTGCTGCTGTTTAAGATTGGAATTTGAACTTTTAAAATTAGCATGCATGACCTAGTATGAGTTTTCGAAGTATCGTTAGATAGCTTGATTTAGTGAATCATTTGAAAGTCGTTTGGGAATTTTGTGGATGCATGAAAAGGTTTTTTAATGTTTAAGAGTTTCTTTTGTATCTCTTGTTCATACCTTTACTTTTTGGTTGTTTCGTGCATCAATAAGTGTAGTGCATTTTGATTTTCAAGTGGATGATGATACTTGGAATTTACAAGAACCTGATTCATACAGATGCACTTTTTTTCTTGGACTGTGTTTGAACTTCAGGAATTGTGTTTTTGCAGCATGGCGAGCCTACAGTTGAGGACGAAGATGATGAGGATGAATCTGATGAGGATGACGATGATTATGATGACAAGGATGATGAAGGTGAGAAGTGTTAAATTATGAATCTGGATGTTCACTTCTTGTGCGATGAATCAAAGTTACTGCAATATATAGAGCTTAGAGCTAGTCTGATTCAGAGGCTGGCATTTTTTCCTCTGTGATAACTTTAGATTCATGGCTTAGGTGTGAAATAAATTGCATTAAGCATCCATGTTTGAGGCATTATCACATGATTTTATTGGGAAGTATTGCAGACACAGCATATATTTTAATGAGTTTTACCGGAGGGTTATATGTTAGCTCATATATAAAGAACAACACCATCTTGGATTTATTGGATTATTCTTAGAAACAAGTTTTAGTAGTAATGGCAGCATGTTATGAAATTTTAAAAGCTTACCGTTATTGAACTAGCCATCTAATAAAGTGGACCATGCATCTTCTGGAACTATAAGCAAATTTGCACTTGTCAAAGTTTTTGAACATTTTGAACTATACGAAGTTGCTGGATATATATTATGGTGACCAGAGAAAAACAAGGACAAAGAGTATCTGCAATCCATGCTTTATGACACTTTAATATTGGATGTTGGGTATGATTTGTTTACTGACTCAGGGTTATTGATTTTGGCAGGGAAAGGAGATGTGGGCGGCCGGGGTAAGCAGAGCAGAAGTGAAAAGAAGAGTCGTAAGGCAATGCTGAAACTTGGAATGAAGCCACTCCCAGGTGTCAGCCGAGTTACAGTAAAAAAGAGCAAGAATGTAAGCGTTTAACTTCTCATCATATTGTCATTATTGATAAATCCCCTCTTCTACCTTAGGTTCTGATAAATCTTTGAAATGCATTATTGTGTACTATGGTTTTGCTTATCAGATCATGTTTGTTATCTCAAAACCTGATGTTTTCAAGAGCCCCAATTCAGACACATACATTGTCTTTGGGGAAGCAAAGATTGAGGACTTGAGCTCCCAACTACAGACCCAGGCTGCTGAGCAGTTCAAGGCACCTAATCCAAGTACTTCCGCATCACAGCCTGAGCCATCGTCCACGGCTCAAGATGATGAAGATGTAGACGAGACTGGTGTGGAGCCCAAGGATATTGAGTTGGTGATGACACAAGCCGGGGTTTCCAGATCAAAGGCTGTGAAAGCTCTCAAGGCTGCAGATGGTGATATCGTTACTGCCATCATGGAATTAACAAACTGAGTTGTTCTGGCCATACAGTGTTTAATTCTGCTGGATTGATTCCAACTCCCACCCAACTCAAACTTCCCTTGACATTTGGTGATCTGAGCTTATAGATTTGAATATCTGTCTCATGTTCTCTGCATTTTTAATTCTGTGTGAGAAAGACTAATGTATCCATGGTGCGTGGTTTGCTTGTGAAAGCGTTCCATAGTTTGGTAACGATGCATCAAGTGCAAGAATTGCTGCTGGTGTAGCCAACCAAATGCCACTGGACAATCTTGCAGGCCAGGAAAATTTTCTTCTGGCGAAAGTAACCTAAGCTGATGCACCATCATGCGACTTTGTAACCTAGAACTATTCATTAATCACAAGTAATTAAAGGCCTGTTTGGAAGTTAGAATTATTTTTTAACTGTTTTCTACTTATATTAATATTTTTTAAAAAAAAAAAAATTATTTTTTACATTAATCTATTAAAACTATTTAAAAACATAGTAAATCAGTTTAATTATATTTTTAAATACAAACACGCATGGAAAAAGATAGTCATTAATAGTAAAAGTTGTGGCAAAGACCAACAAAAAAAATAAATTTACTCGATTAGTTTTAGAAACAGGCTCCATAAGGTGACTTCATGGTCTCCAGTTACTTTCGCTCCCAGCAGCTAGTCATCTATTAACGGGAAATGCAGAAAGTCATTTCCAGTAACAAATCTCTTTTCTCCTTCGGGGCTGGAAAAGGGCCTCCCGCTGTCCGTCATCCTCCCTAGAGGTTCAGGTTTAATGGCATTTTTTTTTCTTGAACTATTGGAGTTGTGATACATTGAGACATGCATCATTAGTTTAGTCAATTTTATCCTTAAATTATTTTGTTTTGAACAAAATTTTTCTTCCCGTATCCTTATCATTAATCAAAAACCCTTTAAAATAATTAATATTTTGGTATTTCTCAACTGAATTTTTCATAAATGCTAATGATCATTTCAAATTATTTTCTATTTTTTGTGATTTTATTATTATTATTTAATATTTAAGAAAAAAAGGATCCAAGGACCTGGTTTTCCCATGACAAGCCCCTTAAAATTGAAACTTGATTGCTGGGAAGATAAAAAGTAAAACCCGGTTACAATTGGCTACCATAAAGAAGCAGAATTCTTGAAAGCAACCAGAAGTTAACAGAATATAAAGCGTAATTCTTGGGATATACTGTTGCTGTTAAATTGAAATAGATTGCCAATCAGTGTAAAATTGTTAAAAATGGAGTGGGATGATCAGCAGAAGGAATGGTGGAATCTGAAGAAGTAGAGTAGAACGGGGAGGATTAAAGACAACCACAGGGCTATATAGCCTTTCAAGCAGCAGATTCAGCGGACAGGAAGCACGATGAGTGAATAAACCACATCCTGACTACATCTTTATATTGCCCTTTGATTCGAATAAATTTCCACAATAATATCTGCCATTGATGGGTCTCTATAGATGTTTAAAAAGTGTGAAACTTGAAAAACCACCACCATGAAATTTACGCTTGTCCATCATTATAAAACACTTGAAATTTCCAAGTTTTCTCTACCCCTTCTTCAAAGAACAAGAATCAGTTCAACCCAGATTTTTCATGGATAACATCTTTTATTTTGGGTGGGATGATTCCACCCAGATTTAGAAGAAAAAAAAAATCTTCCATTCCCATTGCTAACTTTAATGAAACAAGGGAGGTGGGCAACCAAAAAAATGACAATGAACAAGTTCATCTGTGCAAACACCTAAGGAGATTCAATACCACCATCAGGCACAACCAAAATTATAAACAGATAGTATTATAAGCACAAGTGATTATGCGAAGATAAGTCATTTACAGTAAAAGTTGCAACGAAGACACGGAAAGGTCCTGAATTACCTTTCAAACAGACTCCACACTTGTAACTTCAAGGTCTCAAACCACTCACTCCAAGATATTAAGTCAACTATAAATGGAGGTACCATGATCATAAAGAAAATGAAAACATACCGTGTTTATAACATACTAACATCCCTAGTTAAAAGGCCATCCTGAATACCCCATCTGGTGGTTGTTTTCATGCATGGTTGGTGAGCTGCTTCCAGGAGTCTCATCATGGTTAGAACTCGAATTGGATGAGCGGAAGGGCCACAGATAAGATAATGGATTGCGTCTTCCTTCCCTACTGTTCTCCCTTCCACTATAATTGCTGTTTCTGCTTCGAGAGCTTGAGCTTTGATAACTGTGTCCACTGCTTGATCCTTGCGGTGGTAGCTCCTGCCGACAAACAGGGCACGAGTTGTGCTGGACTAGCCATGGAACTATGCAATCTGAGTGATATAAATGATTACATGGCATCTGCCTTGCTTCAGACCCCAGCTCAAATTTATCTTTGCAAACTGGACAGTGTGAATCAGTGCGAAGATGCCTTTGTGTGATCTTAACAGTGGGCATCGCATCAATTGATGACCGGGTTGCTGGGGCAGGGCCTCGCCGATCATTAGCAGAAAGCTGTTCAAACAATTCTTCAAGTCCAGGGCCTACAAAATAATCACCGGCATTACCTCTTGCAAAGGCAACACCAGGAGACCCAGAAAAGAGAGCTTCAAGCCCACCATTTCCAGACAACCTAAAAGGAATTTGGCCACCAAAGATCAACAGAGGACCAAAACCTGGATTATGTTCAGGAATTGAATCTGATCTAGATCTAATATCATGATTATGGCTTCTATCAGCCATTCGTTGCCTCATAAAGGCTGAGAAAGCTTCCATGAGCCCAAACATATTGTCATGATCATCATCACCGTCCATTCCAAAAAAATCCAACGGGTTGATGCGATGCATATCATCAAGTTCTTGGACAAATCCTCCACTGCAGTAGGGGCAAGCTGCATCTCGCCCTCGCAGTCGAACTGGCCGCCTGCAGCTGTAACACCAGTGGGTATTTCTGCTGCTTGACATCCTTTTCACTTCTCTACTCTCCTCACTCTGCAAAGGCTCAGAACACAAAACCCACCTCTCGTCCTCAACAAGCCTCAAGCTATAACTATTACCCTACAGCATACCGCCTGACAATGACAAAACCACCACAACAAATATAAACCTTTTACTATTAAGCAATCTGATAAAGTATTCAACCACTATATGAAAGTCCTCTCACCCAAAAAACAGTAAGAATCCCTACGTCTATGGACACAGCCCCCTATTTAATCATTTTGCTCATGGTGATTGTTTACTAAAAAATCTTTCCAGCTTTCTAAATAGCTCCTCACCATGCCATGCAACACAATCAAAAGGTTAGGAAGCATGCATTTATTAATTACAATTCCCTCAGATGTTAACGTTGAACAACAACAAAAATCATACATCACTACAAAAAACGAGAGTATAACCTCATACTTCAACATGCCCTTGAAAATTAATAGGTACACATGACTAGTAACAAAACACATCACAGTAAATAACGCCTTCAAGGAAAATGAAAGCCACCTCATCATACAATAAGCAATGAAGCAATTTCTCAAGCCTATCGGAGCATACACTTATGAAACTACAATCAACTATCAGAGAAAGTCGATCTCTATCAAAAGCCAATGAATTACATATTTGTCCACACACACACACACAAAATAAATAAATAAATAAAATGAAGGCTAATTATTCAGTGAATTCATTATCTAAAAAAAATACAATAAAATCCCCTAAAAAAAAAAAGAACCCAGATCCAGATATATAATAAACTATCCACAATAGCAGAATTGGCAGAAAAAAGGGTCCCTTTCTTGCATAATTTTTCTTTCCACTTGAATAAGTCTCAATCCCTTTATCAAACAGGAGATTAAAAAGATTCCATCTTTACTTCATTTCCTAAACTCAATCATCAATAAGAACCAATTCCATAAACCCACAAAAACATTACAAAAAAAAAAAACCAGACCAAACCCAGAAAAGGAAACATATATTTCAAGATCACATTCAAGTAACATCAAGAACTGACAGATTTCTATAAAAATAAAGCAGGAATTAGTCAAAGATAAAAACTTTAAGTTACCTGAACAGGAGTTATGGATCTCACCGACACAGTAGTGGGAGAGAAGAGACTTGGTAGAGTCTAGAGTGGAGTGTGCAAAAGGGTGAAAATTGGAAGTGAAGTGGGGGTTGTTTATCCTAAAATACACGTGGTGCGTGATACACCATCTGTATTTATTTTTGTTGTTCAAAAGTGTCACTTCTCATCATCTCTTTCTTTCTTGATGTTTTCACCTTTGGAATTTGTAGCTTACTGCTGTTTTATTGACCTTAACATCACCATTTCTTTTCTTTCTTTTTGTTGATTTATGTATATAATAAGAATATTTAATGCTACATTTTCCAAATTTGTTTTTCCAATTGATATTTGTTTTTGATGAGTTAATTCAGTCATTTATTTTTGAAATTTGAGTCCAGCTAGATTTTATTTTGAGTCCATCGAGAGTTGATTGATTTGCAACATGTTGATCATATCAAAATTTAAATGAAACAAGTTTTGATTTTTTATACTTTTTTTAAATGATTTTTTTAATTATTAAAAATTCTTAAAACAATATTTTGAATTGACTGGTTATGAATTGATTTATATTTCATAACTACAACAATTGGTTTCTTACAAGATCTATTGGTTAGATTTTGTTTTTTAGTAATTGATGATTGTAGATGTTCAATTTTGTTATTAGTATAAGATAATTTTGTTATTAGTATAGTTTATTTGTTGTTTCACTCTACTTGTTTGATAGTGTGCTTGCGATTGTTTTTCAAAGTGTTTTTTACTCGGAAATACATCAAAATATATTTTTTTATTTTTTAAAAATTATTTTTGATATTAGCACATCAAAATAATTTAAAATTATTAAAAAAAAATATTAATTTAAAATAAAAATAAATAATTTAAATTTTTTTTAAAATATTTTTAAAACACAAAAAAAAACTATTGTTATGTGCTCCATGATGGTGTTGATTGAATTCTACATCATCCACTGTAGTCTTATAGAAAACTAAATAGCACATTTTTCTTTCTAATCAATGTTTTGAGTTTAAAATTTTATCTTTAAATTGTATTTTGTTAGTTTTTTGTAAAGAGATATAAAAAATTATAAAAATATATTTGGTTGGTGAATAAAATTAAAGATATAAAACAAATTTATCTCTAAAATAATTTTAAAATCAATTTATATCCTTTCAAAACAAGTACGAAA
>Ga0307517_10005768_pt1 | contig 18519 bp, 20 predicted proteins | sample 23_EM_MG_FD_194515 | JGI IMG/M metagenome (GOLD analysis project Ga0307517, IMG submission 194515) | Populus trichocarpa ectomycorrhiza microbial communities from riparian zone in the Pacific Northwest, United States - 23_EM | ecosystem: Host-associated > Plants > Roots > Unclassified | place... | reverse complement strand
CTCTGTGCATGGGTAACTCTTCCTCCTCAAGCGTTCTTCTCGTTCCTTGCGTATTCACGGCGAAGAGGGTAATGACGGGGAGCTAGACATCTGGCGCCGATTGGGACCATAAACAAGAGGTGTTGGTGATAGATGTTGGGTACACACCAGAGGCGAGAACGTTGAGGGAAAGGTCCAGACAATGCGTTTTGGTTGGAGAGAAGAAGTAGATGGGTTGGCGTGGCTCTAATTTTGAAGAGGCGCAGCTTCCTGTCCTCGTCTTTGGGCCCGAAAGTAGATTGTTGAGAAACCGTGGGAAAGGGCGAGAGCCCATCATTCCATCACGTGAAGTCTCTCCGGTGTTTGCACTTGTGTTGCCACGACAATTATATAGCCACTCGAGTCTCGACACGCGTCGTTCTCTCAATTTCCTCATGTTACGTGATACCTTGACCCTCGACAGGAGTTGAACGTTCAACGTTCGACATTCAACATTCGCGCTACCTATTAAGTCGGCCACGTTACCCAACCAATGTCTGCGCGAGGCGACGACGGGATTAACCGTCAACGAGGGCAGCTTCGACCACGAGAGGGGACTTTCCCGTTGTATAGATAATGTTCGCCACATATTCAACATCGTCCCTCTTCCTTGCAGAATACGTGTACATAATTGGCGGCTTGCTAGTCAATGTGAGTTTCTAATGCCTTTCATTCGAGAGTGCATACTTGAAGTTACTGTTTACCAGATTACTTACCATTTCCTCGCAATTCATTAGCAAAATGCTAATTCGGTGGCACGGTGCCGACTACGGTTCGCCAACAGCATATGTGTTTGGCCAGGTGTTCATTCAAGAAGGGGAGGTACATGCGTGATCCTTCGAGAAACGCCTTGGGTGAGCTTTTGAGATCTGTTAAGCGATGAAGGACTTACCTTGAGTCGCGATCCACCATAATTCCTCGATAGGATGTAATGACACCCCTCCCAACCGGCGGATGATCCTCTAACGGCGTGAACTTTCGACATCAGGGTCTTGGTTACCATTCGCAGGTAGCGAGGAACCCTTTCACAGCTCAAGGAAGGCCCAGACTACCGACGACGGGAGGCGCTGGTCTTAGAAGAAAGGTTTTCGTAAGTTAGATAAACTTCTCCTTTTCCATCATTCAACCAACACTTACCAGAGTTCACATGTTAGCGCCTTACCCCTTCGTATTTTCCGATGTTACTTCGATTTGACTGCCCCTCTTGTCTGCTTGCTTATTTCCTGTATTCAGAGCTGCTCCTGGAACCACACCGGTTTTGACTCTTTCCATCATTCCGCTTGCTTTTTCGGTTTCGAGGTTGCGATTCCACGGTGCCCGGGTCCTCTGAGTTGGCAGGGATCTACACTGAAGTGAGGGATGATCAGTATCCCTCCTTCCACTGGGGTTCCCTGCTGTGCGGGAAGTCTACTCCTGGGAGCCGTCCTCCGTCTCTTACACACCGCCACAATATTTTGCGTAATTCTGGGTGCGAAATTCCTTGTTCAACCGCAACTCCAGATTTCTACTTGTCCGGTCACTGCCATAGTTTTTTTATCGCACCCAGATGTTCCCAGTTTTGCGCATATAATCACCATTTATTCCCCGGGCCACGCTGGAGCACGATCTGGGCCATCCTGAACACGCTGAGTGGATATGGTTGCATTATATCATAGCGCAAAAACTTATCGGGAGCTCAAAGTCTGTTTTTTTCATCGTATCGTGGGCCATTTAAATGATGGACTGAATGAACCTTTCATTTTACTTTATTTTATGATACTAGCGCCTCAGGACCACATTCGGAGGACGCTTCGATGACATCGAGTCTATCCTGATCGGCGGACGTAACCCGGATGAATAAGAATCGCGTATTAGGATGAGGAAAGGGCTGGCGTTCGCTGCGTTTTAACCCTGGTATATCAATGTAATAATATGTCGCCCTCCACCTCGCGGAGCACGATGGACTTCCTTCAATTTGCGGTTGTGCTTTTCGTTCCCTTTAATTGGCGCTCGATGAAGGTGGACCATGCAATTTACAATCAATATTATACGACGATTCGATCAGGTGACCGCGACAGCTTCGGGTTCTCCCGAGAGTTATCATCAGTGAATCATTAGGGCCATTCCTCTCTGCGATGTCCTCTTTACTAGCATGGCTCATACTATAAAATCGCTTCCTTGCGTAGGAGGTACTACGCGGGTTCTTTCTCTCCCTCACGACTGGCATGAGGAGAGTCAGGAGGCTTGTCACGAGGGCGAGTTCAGCGAAGCTTCAGAGCAGTTTGCAGATGAAGACAGCGACTACGGGAATTGTGCGTGACTTGCCGTTCTTTAACGCCTTTATACTTACAACTTTTACACTTCAAGCGAGGAAAAGGCCTCCAGCAAAGAAGGCGAAAAAAGGTTCAGCTGGGCAATCCTCCGCGAAAAGCTCCAGACATAAGAAAAGTCTCAGCCTTCTGCCAGCCATGCCTCTGGACGTCCTTTTCGAGGTAAAAAAAAGAAAAAAAATTCTTTAATACTCCTGCCCACCGCTAATCTAATCTATCAGGTCTTCTCGCATCTCACTCCCAAGGACATTATCCACCTTTCCCGAACAAGTCGAACTTTCCGGGATACTCTCATGACGAGAAACGCGACCTTTGTTTGGAAGGCTGCAAGGGAGCGATTTGGGGCGCCAGAGTGCCCCATGAATATGAGCGAGCCACAGTGGGCTGTCCTTCTTTTCGGGAACAATTGTCAGGTTCGAAAAAGATCTAGTCTTGTCATGGTGTCTCGGGTTGAATGACCTCTATAGAGTTGCGGCGCGAAAAACATATCTAGGCCCGACTTCGCCCTCCTGCGTCGGGTTTGCCTAAGCTGCAAGAAGGAAAAGTAAGGCTTCTGTTTCATTTGACTATTACAGTCGATTTATTTCATTCAGTCTTTTGTTAGAATCCAGATTCCGAAGGCATTTCCCTGGTGTCGACCCGGGAATACTTGAATTGACTTCTTACACGAACGGTCAGTATTTACTCGCACGTATCTGTATGGTCGATCTCATCTAGTATGAAGCTGGCGCACACCGATACGCCCATAGCAGTCGCTTCTTCTGGATTCCAGACATCGACACCATATTACCGAAGCTGAAAGAATACCAACACAAAATACGACTTCGTCGTCCAGGTGCGCAACAGCCTTTGGAAGACTTCGGCTCAGCAGATTGCGATGGTGACTTCCATTCGCGAGGTTAGCAGCGATTTGACTCGCAAGTCCTATGTTGTGAGGTCGAATCACACGCCCCAGAGACCTTCCTCACCGTTCTCCCTCCAGATGATGCAGCAATGGTCAACGCAAGCGAGCTGAATGATCTAAATCGATTAAAGCGTCACTGGACATGCACGCACTGCACGGTGCACTGCGGCGACTTGAAATTGTAGTAGAGCAGCTCAAGTCCACGTACGTCTCTATCCCGGTGCTGTCTCCGGTCACTACTTATTTATCCTATTTACCCAGGCATGAGATCAACTCACCTCGCGAGCCCGAAGACTTCTTCCTCTTCACACGAAAGCAGTCTCACGACGCCTTCCAGGCGAGCTACCCGGTTGACCCTCCGAGCATTGTAGAGACCGTCCACTGCCTGAAACTCTCGTTTTCATGGTGCTGTGATTGGTTCATAAAAGTGTTCGTTTTTATTATATTCGTAGGTGTAAGACTAGGTCTCCGTGTCTCTCGGGGAGAATCACCATCATTGATCAACACTCCGTTCTTGGGCGTTATGTATCATACTATCCGCGTCTCAGATCTATTTTCACCTACGAATTCCACTTCATGTGTCTTGTATTTTTATCATGTTGGGCATCATGCACCATACTACCCGCCTCTCAGATTTATTCTTTTATCATCAGTTGTCCCTATTCATGCGTCATCTATTCAAGCAGAGTAATGTGGTTTCTATATGCTAGCGTCATGCAAATAATCTATCCCATACTTTATTTAACGTGTTTGACAGATGAATGTACTGAGAGAAACAAGCGCTAGAACTGCCGCGATAGGAACCGAAAACGATGCCAGACGGTAAAGTAATAAGCTAAGAAAGGTTCCTCCACGAACGGGAGGCGGCAGCGTAGGAGGAATCCAGCTCACCAACGACTGGGAAATTTTTCGCTGTCCGAGTCTTAGTGATATTTATAAACCACGGGGTTGAACGGAGAAAGCGTCGGAAACTGGTTTCAAGTTTCAACAGCTACGCCTGGGCCCTGGGCGACCGTCAACGGTCAACCACCCTATTAAGGTTCGCCGGGTATCTGTACTGCCTTCCAATGAAACATCCTGCCAACATGTTACAACTACTACCTCTCTCGAACCAGCTAAAATATATCCTGCCCTCAACGAGTCCCCCATACCACACACACCTTGCGACTCCCTCTCGATGGTAGATAATCCGAACCTCTCTGGAAAAGAAGCGAGCTGTAAGTGTCTCGTCACCATGTGTCCTGGACGAATGACACTGATATGTGAATGATAAGCCAAACGTGCGATCAGGGCCGGTGCCCTTGCCGACGGCGATCACTCACACCGCTCGGATGCAGAGTCCAAGTTGTGTTCCCATGGAATGAATGCTAGAAACCTTATCGTTTGCATCGACGGTACCGCAAACCAGTTCGGAGAGAAGGTGCGTTTTGGGGGATGATCAGTTGTACTTCTAGCTGATGTCGTTGAAAAGAACACAAACGTGATCGAATTGTATAACCTAATCTTGAAAAAGGTTGAGCATAACCAGCGAACCTGGTACAATAGTGGCATTGGGACGTACGCGCGGCCGTCTTGGAAGTCAATCAAATTCTATCGGCAGGTCCTTTCCCACAAGATCGATTTGGCAATCGCATGGTGTGTTGAGTGTTCGCTATCTATTTCATGCTCTCATTTTACCTCTTGCTCAATCAGGAATTTTGAAAGAACGATTTTGGCTGCATACCAGTGGCTGTCAGATAATTATGAAGAAGGTGACTGTATTTTTCTATTCGGTGCGTTGGAAATATAAGTGATCTGCACTGGTCAATTCTAAGAGGTATCTAGGGTTTTCTCGTGGCGCATATCAAGTCCGTGCTCTCTCAGCAATGATCGACAAGGTGCAGTACATTATATCTGCTCAGGTACCACCAATAACGCCTCCGGAAAATTATAGGTGGGCCTCATCTACAAGGGAAATGAGACGCAGATACCATTGTGCGCCTCAAACAAAATTTGCATTTTTCTACTCTGATTTATCGTCTTCAGTGCCTACGAACTATATGCCGATCCGAAAAGTGATTCAGCTACAGTGACTCGGGTTGGATCATCGCAAACAGAGGACAAGATGTCCATGGCCCAGCGTTTTAAGGAGACATTCTCATATGAGGACGTAAGAGTCCATTTCGTGGGTGCCTGGTAAGTGACGGCGATTCGGGGCGCTTTTGTACTGATGATGGGAGCTCAGGGACACCGTTTCGTCTATTGGAATTGCACGTAACAACAAGATGCTCCCTCGAACAGTTGATGGGATGACACATGTTTGTTACTTCCGCCATGCGCTGGCTCTCGACGAGCGGCGGGTCAAGTTTTTGCCTGAATATGCTTACGGGGGGATCGCCACGCCGCCCGAAAAACCAGAGGACAAGATATTTTCGTCTGTTAATCCCCAATCCACGCACAGTGACGAGAATCCATCCACTAGGGATACGGATGGTCCCATCACCAAAAACGAACTCTCAGACGACAGACCACCTGTCGACAATGAAGCCATAAGTGCCCATTCGCCGTCCAGGATAAAGTCAATGGAAAATCGCCCTCAAACAATAGAAGTCTGGTTTGCAGGAACACATTCAGATATGTAAGTGCATTCGCTTTTTCAGCCTGAGGGGTAGCGTTGGTGATATTCCGGTATTTAGAGGCGGCGGGAATGTTCTGAATGCTGGGATGGATCGCAGTCGGCCTCCTCTGAGGTGGATGGTATTTGAAGCAGGGGCGCTCGGCCTTCGCACGGCGCCATTCGATCGTGAGCTCTCTCCTGATGAGCAGATTCATATCAAAGAATCTTTGACGCCGCTATGGTGGCCCCTGGAGCTCTGTTTCTTCAACCGATTGACATACACGAGGCGGGAACAAGGAAAGAAAAATACCTATAAGTGAGTCTCCTCGAACTGGGTAGCTATGTAACTAACTATTTGATTAGGCCTCATCTTGGTTCGAGTCGTAAAATCCACTCCGGTCAAAAGATCCACGGTTCACTCACGTTGTCTAATAATACAAATTATACACCGAAGGCACGTCCTTTGGATGATAATCCTAATTTCTGGGAGAACGCCCGCAAGAATGGGCTCGGCGACTGGCTGGAACGCGACTTGTACGAGTACACCTATACCCTCGTGGAGAAGCTCGTCGGTGGTCGCCCAGGTACTGCATTGCAGACTTTGCGCGAAACCGTGATCTCGGGTACGTCTGATCAATTCTTTAGATTTTTCCACGGTTTACATCGGTTCACCTTTAGCGGATGGATTGCAAGCGGTGTACGATGGGGTGATCAGGGTCTTGGGACGTAACGATCTTGAGCCTGAGGTCAAGTGTCGACTTCTGCAGTCCGCAATGGAAATCTTAGGGAAGCGTGCTCGGGAGAGTACTTCTTTAAGGCTAGATGGTTTTGTGGAAATACATGCTTTGGTATCAGACGCTTGGGAGAGCAACCAGAAGCTGGTGAAACAGTTTCTGGGACAGTTCACGCATTGTGAGCGAAAAACCTTGCAATTTTTCACTGACGAGGGACTGAACCACTTCCTAGTTTGCGTGTTTGTAGTAGAGGGACACACAAATACGGTACACTCTGTCGCATTCTCGCCTGAAGGCCGGCGTGTGGTCTCGGGATCATATGACCAGACAGTTGGGATCTGGGATCCGGAGACGGGGAAGCGGGTGAGAGAGCCGTTTCGAGGACATCTCCGGGCGGTCATGTCTATCGCATTCTCGCCTGATGGAAGACGCGTAATCTCAGGCTCGGATGACAAAACAGTCCGGACCTGGGATGCAGAGACGGGGAAGCAGGTGGGAGAGCCGTTTCAAGGACACACACATTTGGTAGCCTCTGTGGCATTCTCGCCTGATGGCAGGCACGTAGTCTCGGGCTCGGACGACGAAACGGTTCGGATGTGGGATGCAGAGACGGGGAAGCAGGTGGGAGAGCCGTTTCGAGGACACACAGATTTGGTAGTGTATGTCGCTTTCTCACCCGATGGGAGGCGTGTAGTTTCTGGCTCATGGGACGAAACAGTTCGGGTGTGGGATGCAGAGACGGGCAAGTCGGTGGGAGAGCCATTTCAAGGACACACAGATGTGGTAGTGTCTGTCGCATTCTCCCCTGATGGGAGGCGTGTAGTCTCTGGCTCGTGGGACGAAACAGTTCGGGTGTGGGATGCAGAGACGGGGAACCCAGTGGGAGAGCCTTTTCGAGGACACACAGATTCCTTGCAGTCCGTCGCATTTTCGCCTGATGGCAAGCGCATAGTCTCAGGCTCGGACGACAAAACAGTTCGGATCTGGGATGCAGAGACGGGGAATCAGGTTGGAGAGCCGTTTCGAGGACACAGAGATTGCGTATGGTCTGTCGCATTCTCGCCTGATAGCAGGCGCATAGTGTCAGGCTCGACCGACGAAACGATTCGGATATGGGATGCAGAAGCAGCGGAGAAAATGGCGACATTGTAAAGTAACAAGGAAATATCTTTGTTACATCTCAATTCCCTGTTTTTCTTTTCGGAATATTTCGTGTCCTCGCCTCATATTGTCACCTTTCGACTTGTAGCAATTACCAAGCAGCCAGCGTTTATTTATGGCCTCAATTACCGTTCTGAATACTGGCGATTCACTACACATTCTTACTAGTAATAAAGATACAAGATCGTCTTAGAGACCTCTTTGCAACTCTCAATTGCCAGAATACAACAGCCAGTGATTAATCAACAACCATAAACTATCTGAGTACGAGATATCGGAAAATATGTTATTTCGAATACAAAACATACGATTAGACAGTTTTTAAGACCTTGGGACCCGGCGATGGAATCGTATTCACTTCCTGGTTTATTTTTACCATGGAATCCTTCCGCTCGCCCGCCTTGTTCACTTGTACGTGTAAGTCTTCCCCTGCGCGAGGCACACTCTCGCTGATGACAAACATACACAGACATCGATTTCGATTGATGGTGCTTATCAATGATGGCCTCCTCATCTCGACGCCGCGTTCTCGACATGTCTTATTCTGTTCCCATTGGCCTTCCACTCCTTCTCCCTTATGTTACCTATTGTCCAAGAGACTAAAACCCCGCTCCAATGGCCTGCCGTGGTCGCGAACGTAGAACACATGGCAGCTAGAACCAAGATATGAGGTTAGGTGGCTTGTTCGTTGACGCTTCAGTGGAAGTGACATACCTGAAGCTTAGAAAGACTACGAGACACTCCGCGCTGAATGCAAGATTGGAGGCAGTCCGAATGAGCCAGGATAAAGAAAGGAACTGGTAAGGATGGGTTGGTTAAGATGGGAAGATACTAGGTCTCACCCGACCCTTTCACCTGCTGAAACAATGGCCACTCTGTACAACTACTTCGCCCCCGCTGTAATCGTTGACCATCGTGTCCAACTCACTATGTCCTATGACAAAGGTGGTAAGTTTTCTCGTCGTGAACGTGCATGTTGCCACGGCGCTACCTGGACTTCCCCTACGCCCCATCGCCCTCGCCGTACTCATTAATCCTCCGTGCTCCTATATGCAACTCCCTCTTGACCTTTCGCCTACGACAAAGGAGAAGTGAAGAGCTGGGTACTCCGGCTTGAGAATGGGAATTGGCGAGCACCGGAAAATTGTGCTAGGAGTCTTAGGACCTTCCTTTCCAGTTCCAGTATCGTTCTCCGTCGCAAAATTATTCTCGTCACGTCGTATTTCGAGGCGATACACTGTTATCGTGATGGAAAATCTCCTGGATGTCCTATCCCTTTCCAGTCATCCTTTTTCGCACTCGGGGTCCATGGCGTCCAACTGGTCGTAGAATGGCCTCTAGTCGCTCTAGGCCATAACATCTGGCTTCGAGACTAAATTCGTCGTGAACTAGGGGAGAAGTAAGCTTGAAATCTGATTGACCGGTGAGTGACGTACTTGATAGCATATGTATATGCGCCCCTGTCAGCATTCACGATGAGGGCTTTGGAAAGAGTTGGTATATGAAAATGAATATGATAGAAAGATGATAGAAATTACCCTAAATATGACTTTCTGTTAAGTTCCTTGTCACCGTCGAAGACTGCCTGTGGTTAGCGGCGAGCGCTACATCCATCTTCCCATCAACAAGGCACCTGTTATAAGATGTGGGCAATCACAGGATCGTGATGCTGGAGAATTTGGGTCCTGTTTTTAAATCCTTGATCGCTCGTCGTTGATATTTGTGTCACCACCGTGTCTAGTTGTGTCCCGCGCCGCTATTGTAGAACTTATGGATCCGTGTGACGACACTGACGAGTCGTAGCCCATCATGAAGTGTGGTTTGGAGCAAAGTTAGCGGGGTCGTCGAAATGTGGTAGGGATAAGAGCAACGGGGTCGTCAGGATGATGGTGAACAGAGCCGCGGAGAGTGACTGGGACTATAACGTGTGTTTGATCCTGAACGCACGGAAGAAGCAGCTGGGCTGTCAGCGCCATTGAAAGCTCGAAAAAAAGTGGGTGCGTGAGTTGTCGGGTATTGGCGACCGTGGCGTTACGTCTAAAAAAGCACCTGTTCAAGGCTGAAGGATACGACGAGGTCAATGGTTCACGTGTCAAGGACGTGGAGGAAGGGTACGGCCAAACGTATCCGACAAGAAGGAATGGCATGGAAAAGGTGTGGAGAAAGAGGAGTGAGAAACACGAAAACGCAAGAAAAGAGAAGAACCCACCAATAATATCTGAAAAAACTGGTTTCCCACCATTTATTTCTACTCCACGTCTTGGCACATGATGCAATGGACATGGGGCTTTTGTGGATGTACTGAGCATGATCGTGGTCGAGCCCGAAGCTGTTGGGACTGGGGCAGGAGCTGCCCCGGTCAAAGGTTCTGTCGATAACGCGGTGTCGGAGGACTCAGCCACAAGAGACACATCTGTTCCTCGTTGGACCTTCGCCGTCTTGGAAAAAATACAGTCCGGCCATGTTGACAAACTTGCACCTCTGCGCACGGGTGGCTCTTCCTTCTCAAGCGCTCCTCTCGTTCCTTGCATATTCACGGCGAAGCGGGTAATGATGGAGAGCTAGACATCTGACGCATAAACAAGAGGTGTTGGTGATAGGATTAGGCGCAGACAAGACGCGAGAAAATCGAGGGAAAGGTCCAAGCATTGCGTGTTGGTTGGAGAGAGAACTCGTGGGAAAGGACGAGACCTCCATTCCATCACGTGCAGTCTAAGTTCAAGTTGGCGTCGCACCAGATGATCAGATCCATAATACATATATGTGCATTGCGGTTACGCTGGACGCTGGGAGATCTCGTAGGTTTCTCGACAGTCGAAACCAAATATTTTCGATTTTGTCCAATTTGAACAAAATAAGATAGATACATAAAAACTTGTTATCCGGTGAATGCATATTATTCCTTCAATGGCGCGCAGCATCGTTGTCATACTAAATCCAACGGATGGCCATGTAATTGTACATAGTAGACAGGTCTCAGCCAGGGTAGCCCGGCCCCGAAGGGTGGTAGAAGGATTTGCCCAGAGGCGAGTTGCAGAATGTTGCAGATCTCTGTTATCTTATCTATAATCTGCCATCCTTCTTACGTAGTCTACAACATCGTTTAGACATAAAAAGGGACCCCTGGCAATCTTTCCGAGATTCCTCGAGAATAAAACGGTGGCACTCTTGTGATACGTCATGGCATGCATTAATTCCAATCACCAAACCTGCGGCTTGTGGATGAATAGAGCAACGGAGGCTTAACTTTCGCATGAATTCTTCATGAATGTCGTCCTCAAACCATGCGTCGAAGGGAAATCAACTAACGAAGGCGGTGAAGCGACAGGGAATGGGAGAATGACTGGGGGAAAGAACACCATGCGATGGGCTGAATGCGATGTCCTATCAAGCTCGCAGTATCAAGCTAGTGCTCCTAGAGACCGAGGCTAAAATCCACGGGGCGGTGCCATGCTGTGAGCTTTGGGATAGATTTTGCACAGTCGAATTCAAATCATCAAACCTTCCCCATCAGACATTTTTTCAAATTTGTTTCCTTCTATTCTCTCATCTGATTTAATGACAACAATCACTCATGTCGTATTTGGACATTGGGGGACTACCACTGCCACCCATGCATTGGTGGTCATACCGTCCAGCCCGTAATACGATTTTGGTGACTATTAAAAAGTATGTTCTATCCTTATGTATGTCTATTTCCTCCTGTATGTGGGGGTTCATGGATTGCTACATAATTTTAGGCTTGGCAATTGAGAGTGTGGCACTTGATTTGAAGGAAAATGATATCAACCCTTGATTTATCAGCCCTAAATATCGTGATTGCTTTCCGTGTTTGGCAAGACCAGCTTCTAGACGCCCTTCGTGCATCACTGACGAAGCAATTGTATTCCATTTATATTTCAAGCCTACGCCAAACCAAGGAGAGGAACGGAGCAAAGGACTAAAATGTTGCATAATAGGGCATCAAAGAAGTAAGAAAGACATGATGGGAAATGACAAGTACTCGGAGAGGCGATAGACCGGGAGGACTCAAGCGAGAGAGAAGAACCGAAGGTCGAAAGGAAGAGTGTCAGGAACGGGATACCTGGGAACCATCGCGATTGCCGTCCAGCACATCCGGACTTGCTATTAGGTATTGGATGCTAATACTTATTGGGACATAATTAGAAAGGCAGTGAGTTGGAGCCTGGGGGACGAAAATACATATGCCAAGCATAGCCCCATTTCGGTGGCATGGAATACATTTCCCACACTGCCTCACTACAACTTCTATGCAGTATTATTGCAAATTCGGTACCTTAGCACATTCGTCACGCTTCAACCGCCTCCAGTACTGTTCGATCCTAAATTCTCTTCTGGAAGTTAAAGTCCAAGTTAGCTGGCAGAGTGTTCGCGAACCTACAAATATCCCCGACATGCTAAAAATTGTCTTTTTTCGAACAAGTGATATATATATTAATATTATAGCTGTGCTAACGTTAGGACTAAGTATTGTGAAAAAAGTTGGATAGGGCAAATCCGGGAGTACACCCATGCGGTTTAGGAACACCGTAACCCTGTCATGTTTTGGGGCCAATATTTCTATCAAGGGCTTCAGCGGAACAGTGGAACCAATGCACTTTGGAACTTCAAAAGCGCTGCCTAGCCTTGGACTAGTTCATCCCTCTCCTCCTGATCTCAATTATGTTTTCTTTCGGTGAACGTTTGGGGATGCTCTTCCCGATAATAGGTGCATGGTAAGTAGGTTCCGCCTAGTTGACGTTCGGCAGTAACTTAGACAACAATCTTCTGTGCAGTCTCTCATTGGTTTCTGCCTCCTTCATATTGCTCCTCGCAGTGGTGAGTCGTCTAGTTGGTCTAACAACACTACTTTGCCTATTTTTTTCCATCGTCATAGTCCAGATGGATCCGAAGATCGGTACTTACTCGGGATAGAAGGCTACACAGCCAAGATGCCACCGACAGTAGTATCTTCCTGAACCTGATGATCACAGATCTCATTCTAGCCGTCGGTTTGTGTGTTCCAGGACTTTTTTTCATTCAGAACTCTGATATCGTATCTATGGCTTCCAGGAGATCTGCCCACCGGCAAGTGGATGGCTGATGCAGTCTGTATAAGATTCTCTCGTATTCCAGACGAAATTCCTAAGCTTGGATCCAAAGGTCATCACAGAAGGACGCCTTTGTACGGCGCAGGCGGTAATAAAGCAAATTGGTGCCGACGGAGTGGCAATGTCGTACGTTCATGGCACAAGTTTTCCTTGTTCTCTGTTCCTCACAATGGAGGCTTCTATTGCAGGTCCTTGGTGCGTATTACCTTGCTCTATTGGTCGTTTTTCTTATGGAACATACAGGCCATTGCGGTGTACACATTTTGCGTCCTTGTGCTCCGTTGGAACATACCAAGACATATCTCGATGCTCGTGATTCTCATGATCTGGATCGTAACCGCTCTCATTATTGTAATTCCATACATTGTCCACATGAAAGAGGGGATCTATGGAAGTGTGGGCTATTGTAAGTTGTATAATTTCCGATTGCAGTCCACTCATTTTTTGACGTTTTCCTTCAAGGGTGCTGGGTTAGACCGGAGTTCAAGGCCTTGCAACTGGCCACTGAATATCTGTGGCTATGGGGGTCTCTAATCCTCATGGCCATCTTATACTCCATCATGTTTGTTGTGATGCGTGGTTGGATCATAGTTGACAACGGTGTTTGGTATTGGTACAAGAACTATATCCCAAGAGATGATGCTGGCCAGCTCGTGGAAGAAACGCAAGAGGAAAAGGAATCAAAAGCGATTGCCAACATGTTGTTGTTGTGAGTATTCTCTGCCACTCGTTTTTAGTGTCCCAACTGCCAGTTCACCTCTTATTATATTTCGTGTTTAGGTACCCTGTGGTGTACCTCACCTCCATAGGGCCATACAGCATTGCCCGTTGGTTATTCTTTTCTGGAATTAAGGTCAAATACCAAATTACCCTCGTATTCAGCACCTTTTTCTCACTCTCTGGGTTGTTCAACACTGTCCTGTTCTTCCTCACCCGACCAAATTTAGTAACTGGCCATGAAGACACACCTCCACTCGCTCCAAGCATCGACATCGAAACGCCACCTTTTCGCGATAAAGAACTAATAAACTTCGGCTCGCAGAAATTCGGATCCCTCCCCACTCGCAGCCCCGCTGTCTCAAACTACGCCTCCCCCGAGGGTGCGCCTAGGGCAGCAGTTTATAATTAGATACTGGACCAGTTAGGCCGGTTTAATCCGATTTCGGCGACTAATAAAAGTCCGGTCTATCCCCCATGTGTCTATTTCCTCCTGTATGTGGGGGTTCATTGATACGAATTGCTCATCTTAGGTTTGGGAATCGAGAATGTGGCACTTGATTAGAATCAACCCCTTCTCGAAGTCGTGGTTGCTTTCTGTGTTTCGTAAGACCAGCTTCTAGATGCCCTTCATGAATCACCGACGAAGCAATCATGCATTCCATTTATATTTCAAGCCTATGCCAAACCAAGGAGATGAATGGAGCGAAGGACTAAAAATGTGGCATCGAAAAAGTAAAAGAGACGGTGCAGCCTCGCTCTCACACCAAATTCAACGGATGGCTATGTGACTGTGCATAGTAGACAGGCCTCAGCCAGGGTAGGCCTGGGTAGCCGAAACCCGAAGGATGGTAGAAGGATTTCCCCAAAGGCAAATTGTTGCAGATCTCCGTCATCTTATCTATAATATGCCATCCTTCTTACATGAGGAACTGAATCCCTTCCTAGTTTGCGTGTTTGTAATGGAGGGGCACACCAATTTCGTGGAGTTAGTCGCATTCTCGCCTGATGGAAAGCGCGTAGTCTCAGGCTCTCGCGACACAACAGTTCGGATCTGGGATGCGGAGACGGGGAAGCAGGTGGGAAAGCCATTTCAAGGACACACAGGTTGGGTATGGTCTGTCGCATTCTCGCCGGACAGCAGGCGCGTACTCTCGGGATCGCAAGACGAGACAATTCGGATCTGGAATGCAGAGACGGGGATGCCTGTGGGAGAGCCGTTTCGAGGACACACAGACATAGTCACTTCTGTGGCAGTCACGCCCGATGGCAGGCATGTAGTCTCTGGTTCGGACGACAAGACAGTTCGAATTTGGGATGCAGAGACGGGGATGCCTGTGGGAAAGCCGTTTCGAGGACACACAAACAGTGACTTCTGTGGCAGTCTCGCCCGACGACAGGCGCGTAGTCTCAGGCTCGTTCGACAAGACAGTTCGGATCTGGGATGTGGAGACGGGGGTGCAAGTAGGAGAGCCGTTTCGAGGACACACACACATAGTGACTTCTGTGGCAGCCTCGCCCGACGGCAGGCACGTAGTCTCGGGCTCATTAGACAAGACAGTTTGGATCTGCGATGCAGAGACAGGGACGCCAGTGGGTGAGCCATTTCGAGAACACACAGATATGGTAGAGTCTGTCGCATTCTCGCCTGATGGAAAGCGCGTAGTCTCGGCCTCGCACGACAAGACAGTTCGGATCTGCGATGCAGACACGAAGAAGAGCCATTTCGAGGACACGAAAATGCGGTATATTCTGTCGGATTCTCGCTTGATGGAAGGCGCATAGTCTCTGGCTCGGATGACAAAAAAATTCGGATGTGGGATGCAGAAGCAGTGGGGATGGTGGCGACATTGTAGAGTACCCACGAGATATCCCTTTTTCATTTCAATTCTCAACTTGTTTCGGAATATTTCCTGTTCTTGCCCCATATTTTCCCCTTTCGACTTGTAGCGGTTATCAAAGTTTATTCTGGCCTCATTTACCGTTCTGAATAGGGGTTCACTACGCATAGTAGTCCTAAAGATACAAGATCAAAGAAGGGACCTACTTACTTAACATTTAACACACAATTGCCAGAATAAAACAACCAATCACCATTCATAAACTATCTGATTACAAGGTATCGACCACGAAGGTGTGCTATTTCGCATACAAACCTGATTGGACAGCTGTCGAGATCTCGCAATCCCGAGATGGAATCATATTCGCTTCCTGGTTTTCTTTACCATGGAATCCTTCCAATCACCCGAGTAAGTCTTCCCCGCCGCGAGGCGCGTTCTCTTAATGATGATCCAGACCGACAAATACAGATGTCGATGTCGCTTGATGGCACTCATCCATGATAACCTCCTCATCGATGCCACGTTCTATGATCATCGACACCTCTTCTTCCCATTGGCCTTTCTCTCTGCATACGATATGGAGGGGATTTGGAATGAGCCACGAAGGGAGTCACTCAAGAAAGGAACCATTAAGTACGGTTTGCTTAAGATGAAAGATACTAGGACTTACCTGACCCTTTCAGGTGTTGAAAACGGTGGCCGCTCTGCACAACTCCTTCGCCCACGCCGTAATCGTTGACCATCATGTCCAACTTACCGTATCCCATGGAAAAAGTGATAAGTTTTCTCGTCCTGAACATGTATCTCGCTACTACCCTACACTACCCCCTCACATGTTCGATCGCCCTCGCCATAGCCGTTAATCCTACGTTGCTATCACTGCGAATTTGGAGTCTCGAATTAGTGTCTGCTCGACCATGCACCGCCTTCGGTGACGGAGAGGATTGGAGACCTGGGTGCTCCAGCTTGAGAATCTGAATTGGCAAGTACCGGAGAGTTGTGCTGGGAGGTATCCAGGGCCTTCCCTCCCTGTACTAATCTCCGTAGCAAAATGACTCTCGTCCTGTTGTATTTCGAGGCCATATACCTGCTGTCATGATAAAAGATCTCCTTGATGCCGTAACTGTTTCCAGTAATGGTGTTTCGCACTCGTGCATGGCGTCCAACTCGTTGTAGACTCGCCTCTAGTCCATAACGTCTCGTTTGAGGATTAAACTCGTCGTGAAATAGGGAAAAAACCAATTGACTGGTCACTGACGTACCTGATAGCACGTGTATATGCGCCGCTGTTGACATCTACGATGAGGAGGGCTTTGGAAGGAACCGGGGCATGAGAATGAATATGATATAAAGATGACAGAACTTAAGCCATATATAATTCTGTCCACCGTCGAAGATCGCCAGCAGTTAGCGCTGCATCCGTCATTTCGTCAATAAGGCTCCGTTGGGAAATCACGGGATTGTGGCGTTGGAGAACTTGGGTACTGCCCGGAAGTCCTGGAGTGCTCGTCGTCGTTATTCGTGTCGCCGCCGTGTCTGTTTGTCGTCCTGTTGGATATAATCTTGAAGTGTAAGCGTTGCAGGGATTAATCGCAGTCGGCCGGTGAAAGTTTGAACAAACCAGTAGGTATCTAGGTTCTGGGTGTTGAGGACCGCGATATTGCGTCTGCCGCCGAGGAAGTATCATTGAAAGTTGAAGGATACGACGAAGCGGATGGGTCATGCGCCACAGCAGACATGGAGGGTTTTAATAAGGGTTGCGGTCGAACATAGACAGAGGGAGTATACATAGTGAGACACATGAAAACGAAAGAAAAAGAACTCACCAATAACATGTGAAAGCTGTTGAAACTGGTTCCTCTCCGTATGTTTGTATCCCCCTCTTGGCGCTCTCGATACTACTCAGAAGGGTCGTGCCACCTTTTTATGGGTGTAATGGGCCTGGTCCTCGTCGAACCCAAAGCTGTTGGAATTGGGGAAGGACGTGCCGCGGTCGAGGGGTCGGTTGGTAATGCAGTGTCGGTTTTGGATACGATAGTCTTGCTTCTTTAGCCGCTCCTCTCTTGTTCCTTGCGGATTCGTGGCGAAGTGGAGAATGGTGGGAAGCCAGCAATTAGGCGCGGATGTAAACCATAAACAAGAAGTGTCGATGATAGGTGTGTATGATATTGGGCACGGCCAACACACTGGCGGTCGGAGAATATCAACAGAAAGTCGAGAAAAGCAGCATCATGTCCTTGTCTTTGCGCCCATGCTCGATGGTGTCGTAGATCCAAGTTGTCGAATTATATCTCCAACTGTAATTATTATTCGTCCCAGTTCTCCTCTCGCCCGTTTGGCTTTCGGGACAAGTGATTGTGCGTCTCGATATTCGCTGTTTCAATTGTCAGAATTTCTGGGGGAAAATTCATGCACATGGTGGAGGCAAACTTACTGGGTGGTTGGTTGGTAGTCGGATGAACCCATCACTGCTGTGGTAGGATTATTTCGTTGGGCGGTTCAAAATAAGCGGTTGTCTAAATTTTGATTCCCGCTGCAAACTGGTTTATTTCTTGATAAGGAATCTTTCACGTGACCTTTTATTCAAAATTCAAACCCATTTTCATCATCTTGCAAGTACGGACACGCGTTGGTCTCTCAATTTCCTCACGCTACGTGGTACCTTGAGCTCCGACAAGAGCTCAGCCCCAGTGAGAATGGGATCGGAGGTGTACTGAGATAATCCGAGAAATTTCTGATATGAACCGAGGATAGCCGTAAACCGACCAGGTCAGGTCAAGTCAGACGAGGTCAGATGAGGTCGTAGATTTGCCACCATTCTGAATTCAATCTGAGGATTTTTGACGCAGCACATAAATAATATTTTCCCCTTCAGAGCGTGTCTGACGCTAGCTGGGGTGAAATGTGCTCCACTGAGGTTATCAGAATCCTTTGGAGACATTAATTTTGTTAAAATCATTCTTATTCTCCGGAATACTACAGCCTTCCGTACACTACTGCTTGCATCGAAGATATGAGCCAGTGTCCCTTGCCTGAAGGCAGAGTAAAATAATAAAAAAGCCCCACTTCCGCGGCTCCACCTAGACATGGTTAGTTGAAGTTCGATCATTGAGGATCCCGGAGGCATG
>Ga0307517_10005767_pt1 | contig 18519 bp, 16 predicted proteins | sample 23_EM_MG_FD_194515 | JGI IMG/M metagenome (GOLD analysis project Ga0307517, IMG submission 194515) | Populus trichocarpa ectomycorrhiza microbial communities from riparian zone in the Pacific Northwest, United States - 23_EM | ecosystem: Host-associated > Plants > Roots > Unclassified | place... | reverse complement strand
GAACCTGTCCGGCCAAGATCTCCTCCTCAATCTCCGTACCGATCACTTTCCTACGGCACTGAATGCAGGAAGCGGTAGCGAACGACCCGTGACATTGCAGAGCACGTTTTACCCCCGCGGCAGTCTCGAGTGTGTCGATGTTCTGAGTGTAGTTCTGTTCATCGTAGCCAGAGATTACGCGGGCTGTGAGCGGGCTGGATGTTCTGAGTGTCACGATGAAAAACATACCCGTAAAAGCTATCAAAAGATAAGCTACGGCTCGGGGAATGCGTAATCAGAGCACTCACCTTCTCTTTATCCTCCACAAGCTTTATGAAACGATGGCACGGGGAGGGAATGAATCTAGATGGGTATATGTCCCTACGGTAATGATCAGACCTCCGCAGATGGTCCAGGACCGGGATCATACTTCGCAAACGCGCTACAGGCCACGAGATTCAGTATCTCTGAGGGATGACGTGCGCGTGCACTCACTAGAAAACTAAAGACGTATAGTCAGCGGTCGATGCATATTGGAATGGTCAAAGTGCTTACTATTCGGCTTCTCCCGGAAGTAGTGAATGTCAAACCTGTGAGCTGCGCGTGAAGACACGAATACACGACCAAAGGAGCACCCACATTTGCTGAGGATCGTCAAGATCGTACTCATTCTTCTCCTTCAAGGAGGCATACAGACCGTTCTCGGAGCGAAAGTCGGGTATGCCGCACGATACACCTGGGCAAGTTCTAAGCTTAGGTGGAAGTTAAGGCAGCTGACCTTGACTTACTAATTCCCGCTCCGGTCAGGATAAGTATGTTCCGTGACTTCTGGATGAGGTCAACAGCATCATCAATGGTGTTGTAGTGTGAAATCTTCTGTCTTCTTTGTAGACTAACGGGAGCGCAAACGTTATTATAGCTCCAGATCAAATGTCGGACATGATCGGCATCCTTACACTTGGAAGATGACAACCCTGAGGAAATACATTTGGGTCTTGAGCCGCTTCTGCCGCAGCTCTTTGCACTTTGAAGTTCGTCGAGTTCCGATGGGAAATCCGTAATGGAGTCGGCACACTCACCAGCGATATACCAAAGGCATAGAGAAGACGGGTGATCGGGACTTGGCGCACAACCACGTACTCCGTGAGGAAAGTCTTCATCCCTGCACAGGGGCGTGGGTGAACAGTTTCAGACGGAAAACTGCGTGTCACCTACCGCGCTGTTTCAGGAATTGGGCTATCTGTCTGGTCTCTTCCTCGGTCCACGCATCCTTGGCTAGACAGGAATGTTCATCAGAGTTAATTAGTGCTACAGTGAACCATACCTTCTTGGGCGAACTCGTCCTCATCTTCATCTGTACCATTGTCTGTCCCGGTTCTGCTCGGAATATCGGGCTCAGGGCCGGACTGTTCTCCGTCGCTGGCGACAGAAGGGTCAAACTCCTCCTCGAGACCGGCGAGGATGTCCTCGACGATCTCCTCGTCTACCTCTACGTCTTCTATGTATGATAAGAACGCCTTCACCTGCGCGAGATAGCGAGGTGACGGCCTGACCGTCGGCTGTGCGTTCGCCGGAGTTTCCGCCATCCGCCACGCTCACGGTGTTTGGAAGAATCTGATCCTTACGTAAGGGGCTGCATGGTCCGAGGGTGCGCTAAGGTGTCGGACCCCGGTCCACACAACAAACCCGTACAGACAAAACTGGTGCATACAGCTGAGTACAACAGTAATACAATTTCCCAGCTGCCGGGATCATGGATTGCTCTCTTGTTACCACATCCCGTCTCCCCACCGTCGTCCGTGCTCAACCATTCCAACGAGCCCACTGAAGGAGGCATGCAGCGAGGACGTTTGTCTGGAATCCTTTCGGGAGATCCCGAACTGCTTCTCATCCCACTTCCACAACCACCGCTCTCCTCTCCTTTCCCATCATGGATCCAACTGACCCGGTCCAACTGCCCATGAACACGCAAGATGTCGACCCATTTTTCCATGACGACGAAAACTCTTTGTCGGACGACTCCACAGTTTCTTCTTCCTCTCCCCACATCCAGCCTCCCGCTACGTCCGACATCGCGTTGACAGCCCCATCTCCCGACCGAACCGTCCCACCTTCTCCGGCAATCCCTCCGCCTTCAGCAACTGCTCCGGCTCCAGACAGTGATGACGATGAGGAAGAGATGCCGGATCTCTACATCCCCGCGTTGATCGCCCCGACGATGTTCTTGCCGATCCCGAACGTGCGCCTCTCGTACTTCTTTAAGCCAGTATCAACCTGGTGACCACCCGAAGACGTGTTGAACTATCCTTACTTGTATTCTTAGACCGACCCTTTGTCTACGTTGTTGAACAAATACATCTTGCCTGAGAAGAGACCGATCAGAGATCTGACTGGCGAGTGGCAGAGACAAGAATTTCATTCGTTGGTCGTGAGTTTGTCCCACCTTGAACGGACAGCTTCTTGTCTCCCCACCTCCACGATATCGAGACTCGAGCTGAGGATAATGAACGATTAGATGTCGAACAGCTGGAGAGCAATTGCAAGGATGGCTCGTGACAGGCTTGTGGCCTCCAACCCAGAAGAGCTCAGCACAATCTTGCCGGTTTGTACTTCATCCTGTGTCATCTTGACTACGATGCCAATCTCGTCCCGCTGATACAGCTCTGGTTTCTTCGACTCTCATGCCTCGCGCGTCTCCGGCTCTTCAATCAATGCACAGCCGAATGCGCGAATTTGTACTCGGTCCTGTCCTCAATTGAGCCCTCATCTTCACGCAACTACATGTTTGACCACCTCGTCCCGTTCGAGCTGGAGGTCCTCCATGCGAGGCTAAAGTACTGGGCAGGGGACTTCGTGGGGTATTTGGACACGATGTATGCGATGGTGAAGAAATGCAAACTTATGGCGAAGATCGCGCTCGAGGAGGGAGAGAAGGAGAGGAAGAAGCAGCTGGAGAGAGAGAGGAGGGGGAGCGTGACCGGAGGGATCGGGGGGAGGAATGTGAGAGGTCCTAGGGGAGATGGAGGGGCCGCTCTCGCTGCGATGTGGAGGGAGAGAGGGAGCAGGATGGTGTTAATCATTGCCAGCCAGTTTATTGAGATGAAGGTATGCGTTCCCTTCCTGTTGGCACCTATACTTCCGATACGACGGGTTGCATTCACCGATTATCAGGAGTTCACAGCTGCCACACGCCTTCTCGCTCCCCTATGTACCCCATCCTCACCCGAGCTACGTTCAGCGGTGGGGAGGATATACCTCCAGGCCGGACTCCTTGACCAGGCTTTGACAGAATTCAACCTGGTATCCGAGTCGATTGCGAACACCGCTACGCCGTCCGTATCTGCTGTTGCGTCCCCGAACAGTTCTCCAAATCTCAGTCGTGTTGGATCTCAAGTGTCCGTGGTAACCGGATACCAGAGTCAGGGGTCTGGGGGACGCGGGGGAAACATCGCGCAGAGGCACAAGAACCTTGTGAATATGAACGCCGCACTGATGGCGTCCGCTCAAGGAGATTGGGAGAAGGCAGAAGAGATCCTAAGAGGGCTTGTAATCTCCAATCCGGACGATTTCGTGGTAAGTCACTCGTTCGGTTTCGCGATCTGTTCACTCCCCTCGACCCCCGCCTTGGACGTCATTCCGACCCTTGATGTTCGTCTTCACCATCGCACCCCCGTCTGGTTTTGACCCGCGAGAGATCGGCTGCTCTTCTGTTCCGTTCATTCCGTGGACATAAAGTGTCACAGACTCGACTAATCCCCCTTTTACGCGTTATTTGTCCGAACTTGAAAGGCTGTGAACAATCTCGCTGTTGCATTGTTAAGCCAGGGAAGGCTCAAGGAGGTGCGTTTGTGCTCATTTCATTTTACCATGTTTGTGGCGCTTACTTCACTCTACTGCTGCCCACGCTACTGGTTCGTTCATTTGTGATCCGGGTTCCGCTATGAACGTTTCTATTTGACCCTCGTGGGGCGCATTTGTCTCCATGTTTCGCCTTACGTAGGGGATTGAAATTCTCGAGGGGGCCTTACACAAGAATCCATTCGAAATTGTAACGACGGAACCCTTCCTGTTCAACCTCTGTGAGTTGTCCTTCTGCCCTCCTTTCGATCCCGTTTTCCCATTGGATCTACTGGTTTGTTCTCCATCCCCTGGGGACGTCAGTCAGCCGCTTCACTCTTTACCTTCTGTTGTACCTTTTTTTCTTTTCTCCCCCCCTACAAAAAAAAACACCCGAGAGACCCCATAAACTAACGATTTTCCCCCATGTGAATGTCTGGTCCTTCCACTGCCCTCGGATATCTGTCTGTCTGTCTAACCGCTGCGTGCATTCGTCGTTCTATGTCTCGTCTGCTCCGCTCCTTTGGAATCGTCTGGACTTTGGTGCATGATATACAGCGACTTTGTACGAGCTCCGTGCCTCCTATGGGATGGATCTTAAGAAGGATCTCCTGATTCAGGTGGCTCAGTTGAGTGGGGATGGGTTGAGGACAACCTGTTTGAAGATGCCCACCAACTGATCCACGGTACTGCTCTTGATCGTTGTTTACCCCTTCCCGCACGCTTTTACGCTCGGGTCCGCCTGTCGTTCACTTCCGCTGCCACACAGTAATGGTGTGATCATTTGGATAATATGATTCGAAGGGGAATTGTTGGGACAGCTTTCTCCGGGCTGACGGAATGTATCGATCTCTCCACCAACTACTACCGCCGAAGGCGTGCTAGAATCATATCTACTCCCGGGGTTGTCGGTGGAGCCCTGCCTCCCCGGCTTCGACCGTCGGGCAGAATAGACCCCGATGGGTGCTCTGGGCATAGTACTATGTAATCCCTCTGATTGAAGGTTGACTAGCATCGTTGGTTCAAGCGAGGTTTCCCCTCGCAATTCGAGGCTTCGTTGAATCGTTGACACACGTGCACGCGCCCAGGGAGGATTAAATTGTCGAGTGCTTGTCCGGGTTGGTCCAACCTTCGCAAATGGAGATATACAAAACGCCTCCAAGCGGGATTATGTTATGCTGTCGGGGAGATATCGGCCATTCTACCGTCCGACGAAAAGTGTCCTATCACATCACAGTGGAGTTGACGGGGCTGACACCCGTCTCGAGACACACTTACCGACTACAGCATCCACTAGTCAAAAGACGGATGCAGAAGGGTCCAAAACCCCAGGGTTACCCCTTTTGTTCGGGAAGATGGGTGCTGCAGGGTAAAGATGGTTTCAGCAGCTCCGTCTGGCTGTTCACCGCTGCCGAAGGGTCCCATCGTGCGCTCGCTCGACCAACTGGGGTTGATTCACAGCTATTTATGGGCCCGTGGTACTCTCGTACGTTGCCGTAACATTGGGAGAACTCTGGCCGCTGGTGGTCGCTCTCGTCCCGGAAATATCATGCTGTCAAAGACCGAAGCGCCTACTCCATTCGCCCTTTACGATGTTCCTCCCCTCGGCTGCTCCGAGGGAGGAATGTTACTTATGAATACCCAGTCTTAATCTCCGTTCCAGGAACGCATCACACAGTCTGGACCCTAATCCAAATTCCGAAGACTCGTTCTCCCCGCGATCATCGATCAGGGACGGATTTGGTCAAGGGAAATCATTTACTTGCCGAGTGAAGCATGGTTCGCTGACATGCGTTCTCCACCCAGGACATTGGTGCGATTATATTATGGGTATCTATCAGGCCCAACGAATCGCCCTTCCTCCCCTCTCGCCCCCCTTCTACCCCCTCTCCTTTCCTTTGTCTACCTCTTAGCTGAGGCCCAAGGGATGGCCGGGCATGATTCTAAGGAGGTTATGAGTGGGTTCACCCTTGTGTCCTTCAGATAGATCACTAACCGATGGCCCCCACTACTAGACGTTGCGATCGCCCTGTTCATAGTCACGTTCCTCGTCACCTACAGATGTTTTTCAAGATACACGAAGAGGTTGTGGTGGCACGATGACTCCGTCGCGCTGTTCAGTATGCTTTCCTTCATTCTTTTCCCGATCGGTTCGTGTATCTGCCTCTGATTTATCGCGCGCCAATTCTTGGGACTGACAATTTCTCTTCCGCGACCTCAGCATTTTCACTCATCGCTGACAGTATGTCTCTGCATCCTTAACATACCAGAGCCCCATCAGGTTAACCACTGGCGGCGGATTCTAGAATCATGGTCACAGAGAAGAAAACTCTTCGGTTGTTATCTCGTCATCGTTGGTTATTATACCCCGATCTGGTGAGGCGTTTCGTCCGTCCACTCGAAGCAATGAGCTCATATTCAAGTAGGGGAGCACGGATTTCCATTGTATTAACTGTGGTCCGGATCACCCCCTGGGAGTTGCAAAGGAAGATCCTGCTATGTACGTATCTCTAACATCGCTTCTATACTATGCTTGACTTTTACCCCCAGGGGTCGCCGTGTTCTTCTTCATACAGTTCGCTATGCTAACCGCGCAGGCGTACTGGGTGTGCGAGTTGATGTACACTGAATGGAAGCAGATCCCTGAGGCTGTCTGCGTCCTCCCACCGGTTGTTCCAATCTCCCAGGTCGTTAGTAAGATACCTCCTCCCACCATACCCTCGCCTGCTTGCTCATTACCTTGATTCTCAGCCACGGTTATTTCGGATGCAATCCTGATCGCTACACCTTTGATGGTACGGAAAACGTCCTCACTTTTCTCGTCGTTCTGGGCTATAATAGATTTAGATTGCCAGGGGTGTTCACATCCGGGCGTTACGTTTCCGCTTGTTTTCTATTTTCTCCATGTCGATCGCAACAACGGTGGCGTCGGTGGCACACGCCATGCTGGTGATGACTAGCCTAGGGTTTTGGGAAGGAATTATTGGTACGGCGATCCCGTTCATATCACACGCGCTTTCAAATCCCTAAACTCACTGTGTGTGCGTTTTCTTCCTTCTTCATAGCGGGCGTGGAAGTGGCGGTATCGGTCATCGTGTGTAGCATGTCGGTGATCATCCCCGCCATACTTCGCGCTTTGGGCGTCGGTGACCCGTTCATGCGAGAAGACACCGTCGATCCGAACTTCAGTACCGTCGAGATCGTTCGTATGACTTCGACAAAGATCGAGCTCGGTCTCCCGAAAACCGGGGGCACGGCGAACACGGATAGCGCTGAGTCCGAGGGTGCGGTCGGCGTAATAGTGTCCCAACGACGAGTCACGGTCGATTTAGATGCGGAGGATGATGAGAAGCACCGACTGGCGATGCAGACATCGGACGTATCGTTGGGAAATTTGAAGAGGACGAAGGTTGTGTCACTCGCTGGTGAATCTGACGCTACAGATTCGTTGGCACAAGTGAGAGGTTTACCCGTGGTCACGAAGGATCAGGATATTGAGGCGGGTGTCAAAGGGAGACACGCGAAGAATAGTATCACGTAGTTTCTGGATGCCGTTTCTCCTCTGATACGCTCCTTTCACGACCCTTCGTCAACTCTCCATTCGCAGACCCGATCTCGACTCCTCTACGGACAATGTCCCCACACCCTCGCCCGTCTTCACGCTCCCCTTCTGCAAGATGTAACACTCGGTAACCTCACACCAATTACCCACACGCACTGCTTGGTCTCGAACCATTTTTTGGAACCGCCGCAAAAATTCGCCTCCCCCAATCGCACACCTCCTGTTCCCTCTATCATTCTATTTCAATAGGTCTATCTACCCGCTGGTCTCTTTCCCTCTCGTGGAAACAATCTCAAATGGCATTCGCCCGCCTGACAGGTGATTGTAGCCAGGGGCAGGACTATTTACATACCATTCCAATGCACGTACAGTATCCCTCACGAATGGCCCGCTTCGAACATGCGTGAACAAAACTCGCCACTCTACCTGGTTTGGGAGTTAGAGTCATTTCTGTCCGTTTCTCGCTCCAGTTGGGTTTGTTCGGAAATTTTTGATGTCTACCGTCCGCTAGGGCGGGGAGATGCATGACGCTGTTTGCAAATCAAAGGCGGACAGCAGGAGAACGAACACGTGCATGTATAGAGATAGGTAGAAGAGAGAAGGCTCGAATAGGGCAAAAAAAGAGGGATGCACAGCAACAGTAGCAATATCGAAGAATACAGTGGGAGGCGGGGTAATGGGAAAAGACCCTGGTGACTTACGGAAGGACAGATGTGGAGAAACTGAGATGGGCCCATCACTGAAGTTGAAGTGCTGATTCGGTACTCTGCTCTGAACACAGAAAATCAATAACCTCGAGAATCTCCCTACCCGTATCCAGCAGTCGCGCAGCCCCAAGCTTCTCGGCTATGTCGACGGCGCGCAGTGCCTCGAGTTTCGCGTCTTCAAGCCTGCCTTGTAGATACCAAGTGAAAGCCTGGAAGTACGCCGCAGCACCAATGCGGAATGGATCACCGAGCGCGTGTGGCTTGGCGCGTTCAAGGTGGGCATAAGTGTCGTCAAACCTGTCTTGTTTGAGAGACAGGCACGCTGAGCGGTAATGAATCCAAAACAGCTCCTCGTGCCAGTTGAAGGAGGACGCGATTCCAAGGGCCACCTCGAAATGGTAATCTGCCTTCTCCATATTGCCCTTGTCACCATATATTTCGCCGAGGATCCGATGACATCGGCAGGTCTGCAATTGCTGGCCTTTCTTTGGGAGAAGACTGATTGCGCGGGATACGGCTTCCTCCGCGGCGTCGAGTTGATCGTCGTCCCACAACAGGCAGGCGAGGCCGTTCAAACACTCCGTTTCTCTCACAGTGTCTCCAAGGTGTTTGAAAAATTCCAGTGCTTCCTTTGCCTGTTGTATCCCTTCTTCAAAGAGGCCGATGTGCCGATTTGCGTCGGATAGCAGGCGCAACGTTCGAGCGACCTGATGGCCATCTCCTCGCTTTCTCTGGAGTTTCAGGACCTGGGTAAGCAGTCGCTTGCGCTCGGCATGATTTCCGACCGACAAAAATAATCCTGCGAGCTCAAACAAGCATTCGGGCTTAGAGCGATGGTCATCTGGGAGCCCTTCGATCTTGGGCCTCAACACAACAAGCCGAGCTTTGTGCCAACGGAGGTGACTCATAAAATTGGCACAGGCATCCCAGACACCATCCGAGTCCGCGTTGATTGTCGTGAAGACATCGAGCAGGTGCTCAACATTTGCGTCCTCTGATGTGATCCATTGCGCCCCTCTGAAGCCAGGCTTCTCGGGATGAAGATTGACCGATAACCGGGTGAAGTAAGACTCCTTGGCCATGCAGATGAGTGGAGATGACATCGGATCCTTGGGACAAAGGTGATCGCGAAGCGGCGCCAGCATCGTGATGTAACCGTCACTTCGATACGTGAGGGAAAGGGTGCATAATGTGTCGAAGATGTTGACTCCGTCCGGGATGGTCGGGAACAACCAATCGAAGTTGTTCTCCTTGACACCTTGTGGGGAGAACGCGATGACTTCGAGAAGCCCTCGTGCGTCAGGGCCAAGTTCCTGGAAGGTCGGGGAATCGAGCGAGAGGTCGATCGTTGTTGCGAGACTCTTTCTGTGAGTGCGAAGCATGCCAGTTCGCTGTCCTCCCCATTTATTGGCCAGTTGACTGGCGTCCCACCTGCTGGACCGGGCAACGGTAGCGAGTAGAGTGATGGAGAGCGGATGGAAGTCAAGTTGCTCCAAGATGTCGTTGACCAGATCGGTCCGCTCTCTGAACTTGCAGATCCGATAGAACGTGTCGCGTCCCGCCTCAATCGACAACGTCGGGATCTCCAGAACCTCGCAGTCGGGAGGGACCGTGAAGTTGCGAGAGGTGATACAAAGGCAGATGTTCCTGAACTGGCTCAATTCCTCCACCATGTCATGGATCTCCTGACTGTCTATCCCCTGCGGATCGAGAATAGATTCGGCATTATCGAGCACTACGATCATCTCCTTTAACGACAGGAATGGTCGTAGGGCGGCCAGATCCTCGGGGTTTTCGATGCCCGCACCAATGACCTTTGAGAGCCGGCGGAGGAAATGGGAAGGCGAGGGGTGGAATTGGTCACAACGTATGAACCGTCGGTTGTCACCAAATCGCTGTTCGACGCGGTTGTCGTGAAGGATGGTCAGAGCGATGGACGTCTTGCCGATCCCGCCGGCACCAATAAGGGCAATTGGGGTAGGGTTTTCTGCCAGTGCGAGACCAACGATCTTCTCGATCAGCTCATCGCGTCCAAAGAAATCCCTCGGCGGCGGGGGTGGGAGTTCTCCGGATATGCTAGATTCAGATATGAGACAATGACCCGTCGGTAGTCTAGATCGCTGACCCGTTCTGAGTCTAGATGGCGGTAAGTGTTTGTTCGGCGACGCGATTGGCACGAGTGTCACGTACCATCCGATTTCGGTCGTCGGCTCCTTTCTCGCGTTTCTGCATCTCCTGGCGCATGTCAGAAATAACGGCCTGGATGTTTGCAACGATGGCGTGGACGTTTTCAACATCGTGATGAACATCAGAAACGAGGGCGTGGGTCTTCGTGACGGTTATGTGTGTGTCTATTGCAAGCTCAGTCTGGTAAAGAATATTTAATAATAGCCGCACAAGGAGCGATGGAACGCACGTTGAACACGAGGAGGATCCTGTTGAGGTCCGCCCTCCAGGTGGCGATCTTCTCCTTATCATGTTTCGAGTGGAAAATTTGAGGGAGTGTTCCCTGTTTACCCTGCTTGACGACCTCCTGTTGGATCTCTGTGACAACCCTAGGCCGAGCGTATCGTCAATAGGGCGCTCCAAGAATGCATCGCACACTGTTGGTGCACCGACTCACGTTGTCAGCTGTCCGATTGCTTCCAACAGAGATTGGCTAAGGTCGCTCAGCCTCTTCCCCTTCAATCCTCCGTAGAGTGCGATACAGACGTTGGCGCAGGCCAATCCAAGTTCAACCGAATCGCCCTGGTTAATCTTCGAATCCTAGGCGGGTTTTAGCTCACAATCGGTCGACATAAGCCAGAGGGAAACCCACCCTGATCATCGTGAGGAGAACACTGACGGGGTCAAACACAGCCTTGGCTGGTACGATGTCCACGATCCCGCCCGCAAGGTTCAAGGCATCAATGGCGAGATTCAGAGAGGAGATGATGTTGTCTCGACGTTTCCGTTGTTTGACCTCGATATCCATGGATCCAAAGTCGACGTGGCACAAGATAACGCTGACGCCGGCAGGCTGTGAGGACAAATCTGTACCCTAATAGGCGTGCCTCGTGTGGCGTGCGGACGCATCTGTCATTAAATTCATCGTCGTACCAGCGTCTGGTGAATTTGAGGACGCGGCGCCCGATCGCCTGGCCGGACTCATCTACACCGTTTCTCGCTCAGAATGTCGCGGAGGAGCGTTTTGTTTGCTCGCCGTTGTACCATACCGCGAAATATTAGCAAAATCGTCTCTTTATCTCTGCCGAATCGAATGACAAACGGGAGAGAATCACGGCTGCTTTGAGATCTGTCTCTCGAGTCTCAGACATCGGGGACGTTGGTGACGACGTTATCGGTTCGGTCTTCTGTTTTCGTCGTCGACTCTCATGACCCCCTGACGTTGGCTCCCTTGGTGGTATGACTGTGGGCCGGGAGTCCTGATGTAGTCTCGGGGGGGAGGGCGCGTTGCGGTCCTGGCCGCTGCTGCGTCAGCGGCGCCGTTCAAAGGAGGCTGTGGGAGGTGCTATGGCCCGCAAACTTCCCTAGCACGGATAACACCATTCATATTTAGCTCGTGCACAGTTCCAGATCAAAGTCTACTCGTGTACAACGCATGAGCGCAGTTTCCACCTTAAGAATGAAGGACCCATGTATGCAGTTCTGTCCCATCATTGCCAGCCGTCCATTGGCGGACCTCCTCTAAGGTCTATTCTTTAATGAATGTCTTGGTTCTCATCTATGCGAGCCTGTAACGTGATTACCAACAGAGTGAACGAAAAGAAAAGCAGTAGATCGTAGAATTGTGCCAGGGCTGCTGAGATTCGCGCTTTACACAACCTGACCTGAGGGTGGCCGGGATCTCTACATCTTTGTTAAAAGCCCTTAAACAAGTTAATATTATTCGTGCGCGTAAGAGAGAAGAAGCCAGTGGATAGACAGCCCACCGACGAGATTGTACTACTTAATAGGAAGAGGAAAAATATCACAGCAGCTCCAAAAAAATGTGGTTGGAGATCGATGTATAAACAACATTGGTGAGTGTCGCTCTTCGCGGGGAAGGAGTGGACGAAAACAAGCGATGGTGGAGACATGAACGACGAGAGAGTCGAGATCAGAGGGGAGGGGGACACGGAGCGAGCATAACAAAGAAACGACCCGTCGTTACGTGCTGTTTCTCTTCGTGTGTCTTCCTCCGACGTCCGCCTCAGTGTCCTGCCAGTCCTTCTTGACCGCAGGCAGCTTCTCACCTGCGCCAGCGGATCTGTGATGCCACATTCATCAACCAGCGGCACGACCTTGGCCTTCTTCAAAATTCCCAATGATCCGTCCGATGTCTGCATCACGAGTCGATGTTTCCAATCCTCCTTCACATCCAAATCCACCGTGCCTCCTCGTCGAGACGTTACTGTGCCGATCGCCCCCTCGGGATCGGTGACGTCCGTGGTAGCCGTGCTGTGAGTGTTCGGAAGACCGAGTTTAATCTTCATCGAGGTCATACGGACGATCTCAATGGTCTTGGAGCAGCCGAGGGGAGGGACGTTACATATGAATACCCAGACTTAACCTCCGTTCCAGGAACCCATCACAGTCTGGACCCTAATCCAAATTCCGAAGACTTGTTCTCCTTGTGATCATCGATCAGGGACAGATTTGGTCAAGGGAAATCATTTACTTGCCGAGTGAAGCAGGGTTCGTTGACGTGTGTTCTCTAGTACCCAGGGCATTGGTGCAACTTGCACACCCACTACTTGGTCTCGAACCACTTTTTGGAACCGCCGCGAAAATTCACCTCCCCAATCGTACTCCTCCGGTTCCCTCTATCATTCTATTTCTGTAGGTCTATCTACCCGCTGATCTCTTTCCCTCTTGTGGAAGCGATCTCGAATGGCGTTCGCTCGTTTGATAGGTAATTGTAGCCACGGGTAGGACATATACATACCCTTCCGATGCATGTGCGGTATCCCTTACGAACGGCCTGCTTCGAACCTGTGTGAAAAAACCCGCCACTTGACCTGATTTGGACCCCAGAGCCGTTTTTGTCCGTTCTTCGCTCCGGCTGGGTTTATTTGGAAATTTTCGATGCCGGCCGTCCGCTAGGGCGGGGAGATGCATGACACAGGGTGCAAATCAACGGCAGGCGGTAGGAGAACGAACGTGTGCGCGTATAAAGGATGTAGATGGAAGAGAGAAGGCTCGAATAGGGCAAAAAAAGAGGGATGCACAGGGATAGTAGCAATATCGAAGAATACAGTGGGAGGCGGGGTGATGGGAAAAGACCCTGGCGACTTGCGGAAGGACAGATGTGGAGAAACTGAGACGGGGCCATCACTGAAGCTGAAGTACTGATTCGGTACTCTACTCTAAACACCAAGAATCAATATCCTTGAGAACCCCCCTACACCTCTCCAGCAGTTGCGCAGCCCCAAGCTTCTCGGCTATGTCGGAGGCGCGCAGTGCCTCGAACTTCGCCTCTTCGAACCTGCCCTGTTGATACCAAGTGAGAGCCTGCAAGACCGCCACAAGACAAAGGCGGAATGGATCATCGAACGTGTATGACTTGGTGTGTTCAAGGTGGGCACCAGTGTCGTCAAACCTGTCTTGGTTGAAAGACAGGCTCGCGAAGTGGTAATGGATCCAAAACAGCTCCTCGTGCCAGTTGAAGGAGGACGCGATTCCGAGGGCCACCTCGAAATGGTGAACTGCCTTCTCCGCATTGCCCTTGGAACCATATATATGACCGAGAACCCGATGGCATGTGCAGGTCAGAAATTGTTCGCCTTTCTCTGGGAGAAGACTGATCGCGTGGGATACGGCTTCCTCTGCGGCGTCGAGTTGATTGTCGGCATGCAACACGGAGGCGAGGCCACCCAAACACTCTGCTTCTCCCACCGTGTCTCCGAGGTTTTTGTAAATTTCTAATCCCTCCTTCACCTGTCGTGTTCCTTCTTCAAAGAGGCCAATCTGCCGGTTTGCGTCGGATAGGTGGAGCAACATTCGAGCGGCCTGACGGTCATCCCCTCGCTCTCTCAGGAGTTTCAGGACCTGGGTAAGCAGTTGTTTGCACTCGGCATAATTTCCGACCGACGAAAACAATCGCGCGAGCTCAAACAAGCATTCAGGCTTAGAGCGATGATCATCTGGGAGCCCCTCGATCTTGGGCCTCAACACAACAAGTCGACCTTTGTGCCAATGGAGGTGCCTCATGAAACTGGCACAGGCATCCCAGACATCATCTGAGTCCGCGTTGATTGTCGTGAAGACATTGAGCAGGTGCTCAACGTTTGCATCCTCTGATATGATCCATTGCGCCCCTCCGAAGCCAGGCTTATCGGGATAAACATCGACCGATAACCGGGTGAAGTAAGACTCCTTGGCCATACAGAGGAGTGGAGACGACATTGGATCCTTGGGACAAAGGTGATCGCGAAGTGGTGCTAGCATTGTGATGCAACCGTCGCTCCGATACGTGAGGGAAAGAGTGCAGAAAGTGTCGAAAATGTTGATTCCGTCGGAGATGGTCGGGAACAACCAGTCGAAGTTGTTCTCCTTGACACCTTGCGGGAAGAACGCGATGACTTCGAGAAGCCCTCGCACGTCAGGGCCAAGTTCTTGGAAGGTCGGGGAAGCGAGCGAGAGTTCAATCGTGGCGGCGAGACTCTGTTTGTGTCGTGTGTGAAGCATCCCAGTTCGCCGCCCTTTCCATTCCCTGGCCAGTCGGCTGGCATCCCACCTGTTGTACTGGGCAACGGTAGCGAGTAGAGTGATGGAGAGCGGATGGAAGTCGAGTTGCTCCAAGATGTCATTGACCAGATCGGTCCCCTCGCTGTGCTTGCAGATCCGATAAAACGTGTCGCGTCCCGCCTCGATCGACAACGTTGGGATCTCCAGAACATTGCAGCCGGGAGGAACCGTGAAGTTACGAGAGGTGATACAAAGGCAGATGTTCCTGAACTGACTCAATTCCTCCACCATGTCGTGGATCTCCTGACTGCCTGTTCCCTGCGGATCGAGGATGGATTCGGCGTTATCGAGGACTATGATCATCTCCTTTGACGACAAGGATGGTCGTAGGGCGGCCAGATCCTCGGGGTTTTCGATTCCCGCACCAATGACCTTTGAGAGTCGGTGGAGGAAATGAGAGGGCGAGGGGTGAAACTGGTCACAACGTATGAACCGACGGTTGTCGCCAAACCGCCGTTCGACGCGGTTGTCGTGAAGGATGGTCAGAACGATGGACGTCTTGCCGATCCCGCCGGCACCAATAAGAGCAATTGGGGTCAGGTTTTCTGCGAGACCGACGATCTTCTCGATCAGCTCGTCGCGTCCAAAGAAATCCCTCGACGGCGGGGGTGGGAGTTCTCCGGATATGCTAGATTCAGATATGAGACAATGACCCGTTGGTAGTCTAGATCGCTGACCTGTTCCGAGTCTAGATGGTGGTAAGTATTTTTTTCGACGACGTTATTAGCACGTGTCACGTACCATCCGATTTTGGTCGTCGGTTCCTCCTTCGCGTTTCTGCATCTCCTGGCGCATGTCAGAAATAACGGCCTGGATGTTTGTAACGATGACGTGGATGTTTTCAACGTCGTGATGAACATCAGAAACGGTGGAATTCATGTTTCCAACACCGCGATGAACATCAGAAACGAGGGTGTGGGTCTTCGTGACGGTTACGTGTGTGTCTATTGCAAGCTCAGCCTGGGAGAAAATATTTAATAATAGCCGCACAAGGAGCGATGGAACACACGTTGAACACGAGAAGGATCCTGTTGAGGTCCGCCCTCCAGGTGGCGATCTTCCCCTTATCATTTTTTGAGTGGAAAAGTTGAGGGAGTGTTCCCCGTTTACCCTGCTTGATGACCTCCTGTTGGATTTCTGTGACAGCCCTGAGGCCAGGCCGAGAGTATCGTCAATGGGGCGCTCAAGAGTGGACCGCACACCGTTGGTGTACCGACTCACGTCGTCAGTTGTCCGATTGCTTCCAACAGAGATTGGCTAAGGTCGCTCAGCCCCTTCCCCTTCGATCCTTCGTAGAGGGCAATACAGACGTTGGCGCAGGCCAACCCAAGTCCAACGGAATCTCCCTGGTTAATCTTCGAATCCTAGGCGGGTTTTAGCTTGCAATCGATCGGCATACTAGCTAGAGGGAAACCCACCCTGATCATCATGAGGAGAACGCTGACGGGGCCAAAAACAGCCTTGACTGGTATGATGTTCACGATCCTGCCCGCGAGATCCAAGGCATCGATGGCAAGATTCAGAGAGGAGATGATGTTGTCTCGACGTTTCTGTTGTTGGGCCTCGATATCCATGGATCCAAAGTCGACGTGGCACAAGGTAACGCTGACGCCGGCAGGCTGTGAGGAACAATACGTACCCTAATAGAGGCATGCCTCGCGTGGCGTGCGGACAGATCTGTGATTAAATTCAGTCGTACCCACGTCTGGTGGTGACTTGAGGTCGGACGTGCCCGATCGCCAGCTGGCAGGACTCGTCTGACCCGTTTCTCGCTCAGAATGTCGCCAAGGAGCGTTTTTCTGCTGGTCGTTGCACCTTATCGTAAAATACTAGCAAAATCACTTTTTTAGCTCTGCCGAATCGAATGACAAACGGGAGAGAAGAAGCCAGTGGATAAACGGGCCGACGAGATTGTGCTTGACCGGGGGAGATGTACTACTTAATGAGGAGAGGAAAATATCACAGCAATTCCGAAAAAATGTAGTTGGAGATCAATGTATAAACGACGTTGGTGAGTGTTGCTCTTCGCGGGGGAGGAATGGATGAAGACAAGCGGCCCGCGCGAGGGTGGAGACGCGGGAAATGGGAAAGTCGAGATCAGAGGGGGGGGGGGGGGGACACAGAGCGGCCGTAACAAAGAAACGACCCGTCGTTACGTGCTGTTCCTCTTCGTGTGCCTTCCTCCGACATCCGCCTCAATATCCTGGTCCTTCTTGACTGCGGGCAAGCTTCTCACCTGCGCCAGCGGATCCGTAATGCCACATTCATCAACCAGCGGCACGACCTTGGCCTTCTTCAAAATTCCCAATGATCCGTCCGATGTCTGCATCACGAGTCGATGTTTCCAATCCTCCTTCGCATCCAAGTCCACCGTGCCTCCTCGTCGAGACGCCACTGTGCCGATCGCCCCCTCGGGATCGGTGATGTCCGTGTTAACCGTGCCGTGGGTGCTCGGGAGACCGAGTTCAATCTTCGTCGAGGTCATACGAACGATCTCAACGGTACTGTAGTTCGGATCGACAGTGTCTTCTCGCATAAACGGATCGCCGACACCCAAAGCGCGAAGCACGGCGGGGATGATGACCGACATGTTGCATACAATTATCGATGCCGCTACTTCCACGCCCCCTATGAAGGGGTGTGTGTGTACACAGTGAATTATAAATTCGGGAGGGATAAAACGAGGGTTCCCATACCGAAAATCCCTTCCCAAAGGCCTGGCTTGGTCATCATCAGGACAGTGTGCACCAGCGATGCCAGCGTTGTTGCGATTGACATGGAGAAGATGGAAAATAAGCGGAAGCGCAATGCCGGGACGTGAATACCCCGAACGATCTAAATTTGTGAATGTGAGATAGCTTAGACCGACGGGAAAAACGGGAAAGTTCAACATACCATCAAGGGGGTAGCGATCAAGATGGCATCCGAAATGACTGTCGCTGAAGATGAAGCCGATGAAAATCATCGGACAGAGGTACGAGGAGAGGGGGTTACTCACTAACAACCTGGGTGATGGGAACGGCTCGTGGGGGGCGGCAAACGGATCCGGGGATCTCCTTCCATTCGTTATACGTCACTTCACACACCCAGAACGCCTGAGTGGTCAACATGGCGAACAACAGGACGAAAAACACGATGACCGCTGAGGACAAGGGTTAGCACAGTATATAAAGGACGTCGGGGGTGGAATCTTCAGACATAGCAACATCTTCCTTTGCAACTGCCAGGGTGTAACCCGAATCACAGTTAATACAGTGGAAATCCTTGCACCCCTGTTCAACGATGAGTTTGACGTTTCGGACGCGGCAAGCGAACGGCCTCACCAAACCGGGATATAAAACCCGACAATGATGGTATAATACCCAGTAACTCTCCCTCTCGGTGAGGATGATTCTGGAACACACCGGCGGCGATTAATCTAATGAGGCGCACCGGCATATCAAGGATATGGCGACGCACCGTTAGCGAGATAAGTGCACCCTAGAACCACATAAGAGGTGTCGTCAGTTCCAATATCTGGCGCGACGAATCGGAAGTAAATGTTGTACGGACCGACCAAGAAAATAGGGGCGTTCACAGTTGCAGCGAATGCAGCATCCGCAGCTGCTGCAGACGCTGACTAAGCGATCAAATTTCCTTACCCGGAAGGTTACAGTTGTCTACCCTTCGATAGCGGCACGGCACTTCGGCAGGGTCTGATTTTCT
>Ga0307517_10005766_pt1 | contig 18520 bp, 12 predicted proteins | sample 23_EM_MG_FD_194515 | JGI IMG/M metagenome (GOLD analysis project Ga0307517, IMG submission 194515) | Populus trichocarpa ectomycorrhiza microbial communities from riparian zone in the Pacific Northwest, United States - 23_EM | ecosystem: Host-associated > Plants > Roots > Unclassified | place... | reverse complement strand
TGTCTTTTTATAAATTAAATATAATTTTTAATTATGAAATTCAAAATTGCTATGTTATAATATAATTATGAGTTGATATTGTATTTGATGAGACTATGTGCTAATGAGATTGTAAATTGGATCGGAGACAATAAAAGTATGTGTTAATGTGATTGTGAGTTGGATGGACATGATAAATATTTGGAATGAAATGAAGTTATGTGTGGGAAACGTGATGAAATAGTTAAATTAAGTATATGATAAGTGTCGTGACGTGCACGACGTCGAATGACGGAGCTGTCTCATAGAATTGAAGGAGTTTTGGGTTTAATCATAAAGTTATGATTAAATGGTTTAAAAGTCATCACCTAATATTATGGTCACTAGAAAACATTTTGGTCTGCGAGAATCTGGGTAAGGGGACTAGTTGTGCAAGGAAAAGACGCATCACCCCTAGTGCATCCTACCTATGGTAAGCAACATTGTTGATTGATTATTAATCTAAGACACATTTTTATTTGTTGGTCCCATCTACATTTCAAAGCAGGTCTCCCTTTGTGAGGAAGTCTCTACCTTATTAGATTGAATCCTAACCGTTCTAAGGTCCTAATTTTAGCATTGCATTTATTTTTTATTTTATTTTAATACTTGAGGGTATACTTTACAGTGTAATTTTATACTCACAAATATTAAAGTCTTCATCTAAATCCTAACACTTCTATTAAAAGACTAATTGTTGTGGATTTTTGGTATTTTGGTCGAACCCTAATGGATAATCATAAACTAGTTACAATATCTATTTTGCATTTATAAAACATGATAAAAATTATGCATGAAAAACCTTTAGAATTTAGTCGTATGCATGAAAAAAAATATTTTTTGTGTTTTTGAAATGAGGGATTGTTTTTTAATGTTTTTGGATTTTTTGAAATTTTAGAGAAAAATCAAATATTTTTAATACCGGGTATGTCTTACAATATAAGTCTATAACCTGATATTAGACAAAATTATTGAAAAAACATGCGATAGACCCACAAATAATTTCAAAATGATCTTTGAAATTTTTTGAAAATTTTTGGCTTCTTATTAGGCTTGTTTGTCTAAACATTAAAATAAAAACAAACTAAAAACTAAAGGAAACACATTAAGGTGTGTTATTTGACAAACACTTTCTTAGTCTAAGGGGATGGGCTGATCGGGCTTGAGACCTAATCCCAGTTCGGTTAGGTTGGGTCGATTGAAGGCCAAATAATTTCTTTTTTTAAAAAAAAAAATAGGTTGGGCTGAGGGTCCAACCTACACAACTTAGTCACTGGCCCAACCCAATGACTAAGTTGTGTAGTAAACTATAGAACTTGAATTATAATTCATATTCTTGGTTGTCATTGCTGAGAGGTTCGATGTAAGAATGATGGAGACTTTGGTGGAAGAACTGACGGTTGACGAGATCATTGGAGAGATAATTGGTGCTCTTGTTACTGCTATGAAGAAGAAGCTCTTCTACTGTTATTGTTGTTCGTGGATGAAATGGAGGAGAGGAGCTGATGAAGGAGATGTACAATTGTTGGTGTAGGAGGCTAATGTTGGTGAAGGCAAAAATGACGGGGAGATGGTTTGGTGGTGAAGAGGAGATGTGGGAAGGTTGAGTTGAGAGGGACAAAAAATTGGTGTAAATAATGGTTTTTTGGCTCTCTCTTCACTTGTGATTTCTTCTTCCATAATGCACTAAATTCACCTCTATTTATAGGGAATGAAAGAGGATTTAGTCTATATTAGGAATTAATCTTGGCTCTTAATTCAAATTGAAAAGATCCCAACTATTGGACAAAATTCATCATCATAAATTGTGAAATTTGGCTGCAAAGAAAGATCGAGTCAGCCTTTTAGGGGGGGCGTCGAGGCTCTATAAAGGTGATTAGCCGGCAAGAATTACAATAAGGTGTAGTACGGTGTCAGACCATGAGAGTAATGTCTTGTTTCGTGGAGAGATGAGGCATTAAATACCATTGAAAAGTAGTCACCCGAGTAGACTTTCAGGTATAAAAGGTTGAAGATGATGAATAGCGGCCAGACGACAAGTCATCTAGCACCTTTTTTTTGTTTTTTTATTGGTCAAAACATCGTCATTTTGGTTAAAATACACCGTTTTATTTAAATAAAACGACGTCATTTTGACACCTTTAGGGTTTTAATTAGGGATTTGACTAAAATTCAATTTAGTCCTTTGTATTTTGATTTCTTTTAATTGCATCCCTAATTGACTTCAAACTTTTAATTTTATGCAATTTTATCCTTATCAAACTCAAATATCAACCCTGAAGTTCAACGCCTTTACATTTTGATCCTTAGTTTTGAATTTATACAAATTGATCCTCAATTGACCATTTAACTTTCAATTTGCTTCAATTTCACCACTGTTTTCAACCAAATTAAGTCCTTGACGTTTAACGCCTTTTTCAAAAAGATCATTGGTTGCAAATTTCTTTAATTTGACCCTAAACTTAGTTTTCTTGCAATTTTATCCTTAATTTCAATCAATTGACTTTGTAAAAATTAAGTTTGGTCCTTTAAAACTCCAATCTTCTCAATTAAGCTCAAATTGGGATTCCAAACTTATTTTTTCACGAATTAACTCTTTAATAAAATTAATTTGACCCATTAAAAGTATAATTACGTCCTTACACTTAATTAAGTCTTTTAATTTAACCCAAATTAATTCATAATTAAACATTTAATTTGGCCTATGATTAAATCAAATTGACTTATTAAAAATCTAATTAAGTCCCCAAACTTACTTTTTATGCAAATTCATCCAATAATCATTTAATTTAACCTTGAATTTGCATTGTTTCTTCGGTCTTGGGTACAATGGGGTACGATTGGGCTCCTAATTTTGTCCAAAACTCTAGTTTGATTTCTCTATACATTTGAAACCCTTTTCAACCTGCTTTTACCAAGTTGCCAACTTTTTTATTGTTATTATTTTTATTTTTGATTTTTTTGATTTTTAAAAGGAAAAAGGTAAACTTGGGGGGCAACCCAAAAATAGATTATAACAATAAGTATGGAATGATACTTAGTGGAAGTGTTGATAATGGGGCAAATTCTTGGTAACAGGCTATGTTGTAGAACTAGTAACCCGGTAATGGGGTTAACACCTATTAAAGGATTATATTTGGGAACTAGTTACCTGGTAATGAGTTATGTTGTGAAACTAGTAACCTGGTACAGGGGCTAGTGCCCGATAATGGGCTATGTTGTGGAAATAGTTACCCGGTAATGGGGCTAGTACCCGAAAATAGGCTATTGGCATCAGTTTGTTTGATGATTGGAATGTGTAATTTGATTTAAAGGGACTTGTGTGGAGTTAATATTGTCTAGATGACCAACGTTTTGGACTATTAATGAAATGTTGGGTGAAACCCAATTGTTAAATAATAGTTGTAAATTGTTGAATTAAGTACTGAATTAATAAGAATTTTATGGTTGAGTTCATGATATAGATTGTTAAATTGATTAATACATAACCTTTGTGAAGGATGAAGACAAAGATTGGATCACTTGGGAGAATGCATGAAAAGGTAGATAATTTAGCAAATTCAAAAAGTAATAAGAAGGACGACCACTATGATAAGGAAGATGATGTTATCACATCGAGGACGACTTAGAGATAAAAAGGGATTAAGTGCATGACTGTGTTGGGAAGTCAAATAAAGTATATAATAGTTTTGTATTGTATGGATTTTTTTTGTATAGAAAAAATTGTGATTATTATGATAACATAATCAAGTGAATATAAAAATTAATTATAATGACTTGTGTGGAATAACTTGAGGTTATTTAGGGACAACCTTATCTAATTCTTGAAGGGGGAGGAACTGTTATAAGAATATATGACAGAAAAAGGACAAATGGACAAAGGTCGCGGATAGAAGAAAGTAATGGTTGTTCAAAATTTTTAAAACATGAGTATATAAAGAAAAAGAAATGTAATAATATTCCAATCATGTGATGCAATGGACAACTAAGTTGAAAGGTGAAATAAACCTTGAATATGTTTTTACTCAATAGGGTGCAAATATATTAACGATGGGGTATGCAAATATGTTAACGATGGGGTAATGGTGCTGATATTATATAACAAGTTAAAAATGATGATAATGCAACTGAAATCAAGTGTCATTAAACAAATCAGCTTTAAATGACCAAAGGTATGAAGAACAAGAATTTTAAATTGTTAAGTGTAAAACTTGAATCACTGAAAAATATATGATATCATTTATGTTCGTAAAGGAATGAGTCTTCTAATGAAAGTTGAACAGTTTAGAGATTTGTAAGGCTCTTGATAATCTTCAAAATAATCTTTTTCCACTCTTGAAATAATACTAATGTTGACATATATATACGTAGGATTGCAGATTTTAATCTAGAAACAAAGTTGAGATTATGCCTAATATTTACAGTGTATGTACTCCGAGGATTGTTTGCTATTACAGGCTTGATGTTAGGCTTATATGACAATTTCATGATTCTGTGCAGAAGGCAAGGAATCATATACTTGATCTATGATGATTTCCTTTATACGCTATTGCAAGATGGATGAGCCATCAGCTAAGCCAATATTTAGCAGTAGATAATGCAGACGTTGTCGCGACTGAGGCTTGGTTAGCATATCTGGTAATTGATTGTGAGTATTGACATGATGGACATTAAGAATCTTTTTCTAAACCATATTGCGTACAAAGTGGAGGTCAATCTGAATATGTTTCATCCGTGAATGCTGAACTGGATTAAAACTAAGGTGTGTGGATCCCAGGTTATCACATAGTAGTCGTGGTGGAGTGTTGATTGGCAGACAAAGTTCTTTGAATAGGACAACAACCATATAATTTCAGATGTAGCAGTGGCGAGAGAACAATACTCAACTTGAGTTGACGATCGGGCGACGACGCGTTGTTTTTTTGAACTCCAAGAGATGGGATTTGACCCAAGAAAGGTAATGTAAGCTGAAGTTGAAGTGTGATCATCATAATTCCTAGCCCAGTCAACATCAACAAAGGTGGTAACGATAAAGGATGATTGGTGATTAATGTGAATGCCAAGGAAAATCATTTTTTCTAAGTAATAGAGCAGACTTTTTGCAGCTGCTCAGTGAGTGACTGTGGGTTGATGCATAAACTATGACAATTTATTAACAGCGAAGCAAATATCAGGACGGGTAAGGGACATATATTGTAAACCACCAATGATTCTTCAAAATTCAGTGCTATTACAGTAAGCTATTGCATCATTAATCTTCAGTTGTATCGTAGTGGACATATAAGAGGATACATCCTTGGCATTTTGCATGTTGGTTTTGGAGAGAAGATCTCGTATGTATTTGTGTTGTTATAGAAACAACCCGGTTGTTGTTGGTACGACATCCAATCCCAGAAAGTAATGAATAGTGCCCATATCCTTTAAGGAGAATTGAATGCCAAGATTATGAATCACATGAGTCAATAATGATGAATTACTTCAAGTGATGACCAGATCATCGACATAGACCAAAAGATAACACAAAACAATTTCATTGTGATAGATGACTAATGAAGGATCAGCTTTTGATTTTTGAAATCCCAGATTCATAATAACCAATTTCAGAGTAGAGTACCAGGCACAAGGTGCCTGCTTAAGTCCATAAATTTCCTTATTTAACCTATAGACATGATGTGGATTAGTTGCATCTTGGAACCCTGGTGGCTGTGTCATGTACACGGTTTCATGCAGTTTCTCATGCAGAAAAGCATTATTAATATCTAGTTGCCTTAATGGCCAGCCTTTCATGATAGCCATGGTGAGAACGGTTCTGATGGTGACAGGTTTTACAACAGGGCTAAATGTTTCAATGTAGTCCAATCCAGGTCATTGATCATATCCTTTTACAACCAGTCGTGCTTTAAACGGAGCTATAAAAGCATCAGATTTTCATTTGACCCGATAAACCCATTTACACCCCACAAGTTTGCAATCAGAAGGTGGCAGTACCAGTTCTCATGTACCATGTCTTATGAGAGCTCTGAGTTTCTCGAACATTGCTATCCTCCAGTATGGCTCACGTAGAGCCTATCCCACACAAGTTGGTTAAACAGTGTTAGGAAGGGGGTGTTTTATGGTGGTGTGAACCTGTTTGGGTTTATAGATATTATTCATTGATCTGGTGATCATTAAGTGAGTACGGGTGGATGCAGGGTTTGGGGTATGATGGGATAAGAAGGGGGAATCTACACAGGGGACTAATGATAATGGGTGACAAGGAACATGCAGCTGAGATGGGGATGGCACAAGATTATTAAAAACAGAGCATTCTGAAAGTGAAGATGTAGATGTGAGATTACATGAATTAAAATAGAAATAGGGAGATTCATTACTTGAGGATACGGTTAGAATGAGTGCCTTTGTCGAAGTCACTGGTGGAGGCTCAGGAGGTGATGATGAATCCTCATAGACAGAGGAGGCACTTGTCAGGCGGGAGATGGATATTTGGCTGAAAGAGAGACCATTTTTGTTTTCATTAAAGAGAACATGGCGGGAGTGATATAATTTGTTGGTCAGGGGATCAAGATAGTTGTAGGCATTTTGAGTTAATGAGTAGCCAACAAAAATACAAGGAATAGATTTTGGTTGTAACCTGTTTGTGTTATATGGCTGGGTGAGAGGGAAACAAAGACAACCAAATTTTTTTAGCTTGTGATAATTTGAAGGCTATGTAAATAAAATTTCAAATGAGAATTCATGGTGAAGGAGAGGTGTGGGATGACGGTTAATGAGGTATGCGGCAGTGGAAAAAGCACAGGGCCAATATTGTAGCGGGAGGGAGGCATCATGTAATAGTGTAAGATCGGTTTCTACTAAGTGACGATGACGTTGCTCAGAAACACCATTTTGTTGCAGTGTATGAGGGGTTGTGGTGTAATGGCTGATTCCATTGGTTGTAAAGTAATGTTTTAAAGAAACAAATTCATCACCATTATTTGAATAGGCAGATTTGATTTTTAATTGGAATTGGTTTTCAACAAGATTTTTGAACTGAGGAAATATTGTGCGAACACTGGATTTTGTTTCCATAAGGTAAAACCAAATATACTTCGTTAAATAGTCAACAAAAATGAGATAGTAACGGGCCCCAGTAATACCAGTTGTACTGGAGGGACCCCACACATCAGTATAAAGTAAGTTAAGGGGAGCATGACTGGAGAGACTATTTTGACGAAATGGTTGTCTGTGAGCTTTATTAATAGAACATGATGAACAAAAATAAAGATTTTTTTTATTTATTGTGGGAAGGGAAAAGGAGTTGATAAGGTGAGTGATCATTTTATGAGATGGATGCCCAAGACGTTTGTGCCACTCGTTAATGGATATTCTTTCATGCAAGTTGGCAACTATTGTAGGAGAAGACTTCACCATGACTTCGGAAGGGTGTATACACTATTTTCACACGCTCCTCGAAATAGAACCGCTCCCGTAATTTGATCTTTAACAAGAAAAAAAGAGGGGTGAAGCTTAACAAAAACATGATTTTGACGAGTAAATTGATGAGCGGATATAAGATTTTTTTTTTATATTAGGAACATAAAGAGTATTATGTAAATGAAAAGTACGGTTAGAGGAGTAAAGAAGTAGTGAGCCAATATGAGAGACAGGCAAACCTGAACCATCACCAGTGACAACTTTGTCAGTACCATCGTATTCATAGTGAATAGATAGATTAGCAAGATCACCGATAATATTATGAGACGCTGCTGAGTCTATAAGCCACTTTGTGTCCTATGCTGGTGAGGTGGAAGTGCAGTTGGTTGTTGGTGTGTTTAATTGAATGCGATTTCAATGTTTTGCAGTATGGCCCATACGATCACACAGTTGGCGTTTAGGGGAAAAACGACGTGGGCCATGAGTTTTGTTGTTGTCTCTTTGATTTCCAGTGTTACGATAGTGAGATGGAACTTTGTTCCTTTGGTCATATGACCTGTTAAATGAGTGTGGCTTTGTGGGAGTTTTAAAGAAAGAATTGTCTTGACCATAAAGGGCCCTTCTGTGCGTGAAATTGGCAGAGGCAATTAGTTGATGAGAGTAGGCTTCAAGGCGACGAAGATATACATCATGACTGATAAGGAGATCATGAAGTTCCTCAAATGCCAGTGGACATTCTCGTGCACGAATGGGACCTGCAATTTCATGAAAATCATATATTTGTTTGATTCCTTGTACTATAGGTTAATGAAAGGAGATCAAATTGTAAGGATTAGACCGTAAAAGTCTTGTATTCCGTGGAAAAAAAATTACCCTGGTTTTCTGAGTTCAAGACTTAAGGAAGCTATTTTACGTGTATAAATTTTCAGGGTGTTACAATTTAAATACCAAAACCAATATAATTTAATCAAATTTCCAATTTCCTCTAAATTTTCTAATTATGGTTAGCCACTAAATTTTTTTAACTTTTACATGATTGACCTTCAATTTCTCTAATTGAATCCTTAATCATGTAATACAAATTCATTATTCTCCTAACAAATTACATAAACCCTAAAATCCCTAAATTTAGTAATTTTCAATCTCCTAAACAATAACAAAAAAAGAAGTGGATTTAGTTGAAATAGAATACTTTACCAATGTTAATTAATCAAATTTAATAGCCTTTTTGGAACAATTTCAATAATTTTTTTCCTTTCTTCCATTTCCAAACTCTCTCTCTTTATACATAGCTGATTGTGACCATTGTACAATACCATTGGATTTATAAAAAGGATATGAATATGGTTGAGTATGAGGCTTGAATACACCAATGTGCCCATCTATGATTAATGGTGTTGACCCCATTAAAATAGATAAAAATGTGAGGGACTGCATAGGGATACTAAAAGTGTGTCTAAAAGTAGTTTTATATTGTAATGGTGAATTAGATGATAAAGATCCATCTCTAGGCAAGTCTCCTACTAGTTAATCCACCAAATTTTCAAGAGATGGTGGATTGCCAGGCTTTTCATGGCCAAGAAGTTGGCTTCTCTCCATTATTTGTTCCGCTTGTTCATCTAATGTAGTAGTGACGAGTTTACTTATTTTTCTTTAGAGGTATAATTATTGGTTTCTAACAAATGTTCAATCTTCTCCCAACAAACATGTTGATTTATTGATCAATTAGATATTCTTTTAATCAATATGCTACTAGTTAATGGTTTCTACCTTTTAAAAAGAAGAAATTACACAATAGGAACTTAAAATTTAAAACGAGAAGGTAACAAACTAATGCAACTAGGTTTGCAGAAATTTAGGATTTTGAGCAGTTATATGAAGATTTACCCTAACTATACTATATGAATGGCCTAATAAATATTTTTATGAACCGATGAGACTTGTATAGGTCCAATAAAAAGCCTGATCGTGCCAAACCATAATAATGACTTAAAATGAAGATAACAAGAGAACTGATTGTTAGATCAAGCTCAAGTTTTCACTGGAGATTCTATAGGTTGTTTTCCAACAAAAAATCACTTTATTGCTTATTCGACCATTAGATTTTCCAGAATTAGGCCAAGAAGTTGTTGCTTAGTCCAATTTTGTTATTTTTCCTAGATATTTTTAGATTTATTGTTTATTTTAGGATTTTGTGTTAATTTTCTATATGAGTTAGGATTCTGATTTTGTTTCCTAGTCTAAGTTGATTTTCCTAGCCTATAAAAGACATTGTAAACCTCTTTAGGAGGCAAACTTAATCAAATTGATATTCCAAAAATAAAATAAAGTTTTAGGTTTCTATGTGTTTTCACCCTAATTTTTCCTAATTTCTATCTTTTTATGTATGTTGTTGTCTTATTGTGCTTCTGCTTGCATCATAACCTCATAAAATCAAGTAAAATGTAGAGAACTAAGACTTTTAATCCTAAGAAAAAAGTGATTTGCTACAAGTTGCATTACAAAAAGAAAACGATAGACTAATAAAAAAAGCGAGAAAGATTGCAGGAATTAAAGTGCATGAACTGTTAATACTTCATAACAAGTTATGGTTCATTGAAAACTAGCTTAATTTTTTTAAAATAATAATAGTTCACTATCGGTTAGAAAGGTCGACCAATTTGCATTGACACAATTAATCGGTCAACCAGTTTGATTGACTGAATTAGATAGCAACTAATTTCACTACTTCTCCTATCAATCAGTCGATCAGATCATTTGGTAGTCCTAAACAATTAACCAATTTGTGCACATCATATATCAATTTAGTTTTTTATATATTCACATTCATTTTCAAAATAGTATTAATGCTTAAAATCAACTGGTTATGAACAATCACCTGCACATTTCTTGAACAGTTTATCAATTCTTGATTCAATCATCTTGGATCATTTATTGTACCATAACATGATAACCACATGGTTTTTATCATCATCAACTCTTCATAATCAATCCTCCCGATAATCTAAAACAATATCATAATAGCCTATAAAAATATTACACATAACAATACAAGTTAAAAATGTTTTTACTGATTAAGTACATACATTTAAAATTGAACTATTTAGGCTATATATCATCAAATGATAAGTTAGATTACATTCAATCCAAATTACTTGACGTAACCAATCATATAAGTACAAAGTTCATTACTTAAAGTTAAATAATAGTAATAATACAACTTTAAGCTATTACTTCTGACAAGTTCATGATGAACCTAAAGTCTAACAATAAACATTAAAATATATTTACTTGTTAGTACAACATTAAAAGGCATATAATACATTCAATCCAAATTCTTTTTTCTTTGTTTTTTTCTAACTAAATCTTAAATTCAACAATTAATCACGTAGTCAATGCATTCAAAGTCAAGTCAATATCGACTGATCCCTCCTCGATATTCTTACTCTAACTTTTCCTTCCAAAAAATACCAATGAACCTAACTACCCTATTTAATTGTCCAAAGATTCATCTATTTTTCATAAACATCAACTAGTCCAGTCATCCTTCACGAATGCCTATAAACCCATCTAACTCATCTTTTCTTACCCTTTATACTATTAATATGAAAAATACAATTTCAAATTTAAAGAATTTACAGTTACAATACTTGTGGAATTATTATAACAGTACAAAGTACAAATCACCTTTTTGGAGCTTGTAGATGCTTAGTTACTCTTGATTGCTGCCTTTCCATTTCTACAACCTTTCCTGCATTAAAAGGAACAGAACTATTATAACTCAATAATTTATTATCATAATTCTATTTAGAGTCTTACTCGGTTTAACATTATTAACCCAATTAAAAAGGTTTCACATCATTAATGCACTTTCTGTAAAGTCTAAACCTTGCACATACTACAATCATGCTTATCTATTTCCATACAATAAGTAACTTTGCTTAAGTACATAACCCAACATACAAGCCTTCACTTTCATACATCTAGAATCTCTCAACAGTCCAATATCTTCTATTTTTGGCTTTCACATAAATTTCTTAACTTGACATTTTTTAGCTATCATAATGGCCCTTAATTTTCCATGTATTATTTTCCTCAAATCTACTCAACTTCCATATTATGTGTTGCTGTCACCACATGGTTTTTCCTTTCATGTACATTACCTATAATGACTTCCATCATATTATCCTTGGGTTAACTGATAATCCATTAGACCATTTATACTCTTACTATCTATCATTCATCCATATAACGAGGTCTTGATAAACTAGCCTCTACTCATATGGTTAATTAGATTAGACAATGCCAATCATTAGTTACCATTGATGTTATTGGTCTCCACATCATGATAGACTAATCAAACAATGTCAGTCACTAATAACCGTTGATGCCATTAGTCTCCACATAATGGAAAACTAATCAAACTATGTTTGTCATCAGTAACCACCGATGTCATTAGTCTCCACATATTGCTAGACTAATCAAACAATGTTGATCATCAGTTACCATTAATGCCATTAGTCTCCACACGGTGGAAGACTAATGCAACATCACTCTTAAACCTCTCATACCAAGTTCTCCACATGTTCTTGGTAACATACCCAACAAATCATCCCACTTAAACCAAAATCTTATTCATCATAACAACTTATATATTTACTAAGTTACCCTAACCCAAAACCTATCATTCTCACTTTATTCTTTACTCAATACCTTTTTGTATTTACACTTATACAATTTCTCTGTCTTGAATCTAGACATAAATCACGATGTTGCATTTTTATTATCCTTTTTTAATGTCATGCGTAATCATTCTTCTTTGTATGCCTACTTTTACAACCAAGTATTGCAATACTACCCATTCAAAATGCCTAAATTTTGACTACCAAGTATGACGTTTCCTTTTCGAAATCTAACGTTCATATTGCGAATACACAATTTCACTTCGCTATGTACGTATACATTTCATTTCTATGAATCGATACTTTTTTTCACTTCCACTAACATACCTTATTTATACCATTTCAGTTACAACTTTTATCATCATGTTTTGACTTTTCACATTAAACACCCATACAAGTATTTCCTTCCAATAACTTGTATCATAACTAACACATACTTTGCATTTCCTAATATTCATTAACTAGTTCTTCTCACAGAACAATTATTTCATTATTCATAAACAACACTATAAGAAATAATAATTACTCAAATGATATTTGAAATTTCTGAGAGTCGAGGTGCTGGACACCTACCTGGAGCCTGAGTATGTCTCGGCGCTCCAATTTGTTCTTTAACTCTAGCAGCTTCTTATGTTTCAAGATTACAATCCACCATAACCACATCAATATGACCTAGGGATCTTATTTTGAATCTCATTTAACTCATGTTTATAAATCAATAACAAAATAACTCATAGGATTTAATGTTCACCCTTACTTTTCAAATATCATAATCATCTTTAAGGGTCCAAATCTACTATTTACTTAAGGTATGTTCCTTTATTCATATAATAACGCATAACCAAACATTCAAACACATAAGCTAACATTGATGCACCCAAATCTAACCAATTTCTATACTTAACATACCCCACTTTTCTTAGATATATAAGTTCATTAAACCAACCCTTTTTACCCAAGTTATATCACTATGTAACCTTGGTCGTAGCACACTTTCACTTAGTACGATGATTCATATAATTCTTTTTTTCTTGTATTAATAGCAAAAAATTAACATTTATGTTTTTAAAGGCATTCATTCCAATTTTATCATTCTAAAATCGTTTTATTCGGTTTGAATTCAAGTTTTAACACAATTTAAAACAATGAATAGTATGAAAACTCTTTTTTTTTTTTTTTTTGATTCACGTGGGGTGTCCGGGCCAGTTTACGCGCACCAAGACTATTCCCCACGGCCCACTGGACATCCTGCAAGCCCAGGAGCAGGTAAGGCACCGCGGGGGTGACAGGCGTGCACATAGAGGGTCGAACCCGGGAGAGGGGGCGGAACAAGTCCACGATGGACCACAGCAGCTAGACCCTCAAGTACTGGGTACACAACAGAGCTCGAACCAGGGCACTCAGGCAGGGCAAAGCCTGCCAAGGCCACTGAGCTACAAGCTCATTTTATTTTATCTCCATGTGATCTAATCTTGTCAAGTTTCCGCATCTTTGGACTTCCTTCCAATTTATTTCTAATTTACCGACATTAGTACCCTAGTATACACTTTAACAACATATTTTATTTGACAACATATTTTAACAATATTACAAACAATTCCTTTTTTTGTCTCTTTTTGGTTGTGTGTGTGTTCATGTGAGGTCAGGTATTTTAGTGTTGGCGTTACATTTTAGTGGAGAGGGTAACAAAAAAACAAAAGCAGTGTGAAATGGTAAAAGATGTTAAAAAGGGCGGTTTCAACGGATTCTTAAGAGAAATGAGTAAACCCTAATCTGTTTGATTGAATGAGGTTTGTTTTGTTTTGTGTTTTCAGTTTGCGATTATCGATTTTGTAATGTACCGGATTGATTGCCTCTTGTTTCTTTTCATTTGTTTCTCTTTTGGGTTTAAGAATGAAGTGTCTACTTGCCTTTGTTATTAATTAAGGTGCTGATGCTCCTAATTTTATTTGGATTGAGATGGGTTTATCGCATATCAAGCCTATTTTTGAAAATGAAGTGTCCGTCGTTCTTCAGTAATATTTACTATTTCCCTGTGTATGAAGCCGACAGATATGTTGTCTAACTTCTCTCCGTTTAATCATGTCATATTTGTTGGTTTTAATAATTTTTTTTTGTTTTTTTTTTAAGAATGTAATAAAAGTGATAGACTGCTTTTGCATTTGTAGTGTTAGTATTTCGCATCAGAAATCTGATGCTTGGGATGTCAACCTGGGTGCTCAAATGTTAATAGCTCATGGTGCTGTGCATGTCATTTGCTTGTTTTCGTAGCCAGTTAAAGGTAATCCAATCTTATGAATAAGGTTTTAACTCTATTTTATGAAGTGAATACCAGTAGGGTTCTTAAGAACATCTAGCTGTATGTTAGATTATGTCAATCTTGCATGTCAAGAGCAGATTGCGTGGTACTTTAGGAGATGAGGGATGTTAGGGAATTGGCATTTGAAATATGAAGGAAAAATGTCCTGTTGGAAATAGAAAAAATAGACCATAGATGATGCAGATGAATATTTGCAGAGTTTGGAGTGTTGTTAAGAACAATTATGAGGTAAAACACATGCAAGCCTTAGCATGCCATTCCTTCTTGTTTTTTTTTTTTCTATTTTCTCCTCCTCCATTGGCACACAAGAGGCTTTTGTTATCTGCTGCATGGTCTTTTCATGCTGCAAGTGTGAAAATTCGTTGTTCCTGGTGAGGATTGGCATAAGGTAAGGATGGTCCTATCCAGGTTATACTGTTTTCTAAAACAATGTAAATATGAGTATTCATATGGATTTGGCTTTTGGAAGTTGGAAAATGTTCTAGCTTGTCAGGAACTTGATGTGTGTAATGTGTAGCAATTTGTAAGCAGTAGGTCAGTATGTATGCTCCATTTACTCGTGTATTATTGCGTGTTTGGTACTTTGACAGAACATGTGTCACAGTTTAAAGCATTAGTTGAGAACTTTCCAGCATAAGATGAAAATAAATAAATAAACAAACATTTACTATGTTTGGAACTGTATATGTGGTTGGATTTTTGGAGGCCCATGTATGTGGATATGTGCTTTTTAGGCTAGTGCTGATGGCATGGCATTTAACATAGCATTGATCGTATTGAACTACTATTAACATTTAATTTATGGACATCTTGTCGTTGTTATATTTGATTTGTGCTTCTCATTTTGCTTTAATTGAATTACACATGCACAAGCATGTGCGTTTACATATGCACTTAATTTGTTATGACACGTGTGTATAGGAAATGCTGAAACCTAGTAATCTTGTTGCTTCTTGATATGATTTCTCCTATCATGTTTGTTTAATTAACAATGGAATTTTGATGCATTGTTAATGTAGGTTGTATTTGGATGATCCAGCGTGATCTCAAGCTTCTTAGTTGCTCTTAAAATGAAACCACGAACTAATGGGACTTCTAGAGGTCAGAAGGCACAGAATTTTCAGGGGGAGGGACGAAATTGGATTCTTATTGCAGGTGGTGCCTTGTTAAGTACATTGTCAATTCGCCTTGGTTACAAGCTCAAGCAGACACTGGACTCAAGGCAACAGGCAAATGCTAGTAATAGTCTGAAAGGTGTTGCACTGTTTATAGCATCAGCTAGATTCCTTTAATATGAACTTGGCCATAACTTTTGAAGTTTGAACAATACAGGGAATGTGAAATCATCTGACAGGAGGAGGTCACCACGTTGCAATATGCATTCAAACATGTATTCCTTCACACAAGATGATGATGGTTGCTACAACTGCATTCCAGGTATGACAATTCTTCTTGTTCAAGCTGCCAAAGGGTTAAAGAGAACGTATATTGAACTTCAATTCAAATGTTTGCTAGTTTCTGTTTGGTTTCCTTGTTTTTTGGATATCTTGTGTTGCAGGCACCGTTTGTTTTTGCGGTGCAAAAACGCTTTTGAAAAAATTTGAATTTTTTTTTTCTTCAAATTAATTTTCTTTGGTGCTCTTATCGTTTTGATATACTAATGTCAAAAATGAAAAAAAACATTATTTTGTTGTATTTCCAAGCAAAAAACATTTTGAAAAGTAACCACTACCACAATGTCAAACGGGCTCATAGATTCTGGTAGTTGGCTAGTTGTAGTTGCATAATGACATTGCATTGCATCTACATTTCAAATTCCTTCAGCTTCTGGATATATGTTCATTGTTTACTTGCCTTGGACTGTGGAACAGGGGAGGGATTGTGAGATAGTAATGTTACTATTAGGTGAGAGGAAATGATGAACAGTAAACTGTCTGTTTTTGTGCGTGCATCATTGCAGTTCATACCCTATGTGGACGTGATGGACATATCCTACCTTCTTCTCTGTTGGATTGACACTTGTTTGTCTAGCATTTCTTTTCCTTTTCCTGTACAAGTAGGGATAAGGCGCAAAATATTTGTATCATGGTCAATGCTTCTCTTCCTATAAATTTGACATGTATTCCCCCCAAAATTTGCAATGCTTTCTTGCAACCCATCTTTTGTGATTTTCTTTTTAGTATGAGGGAAAGATGAATAAACATTGGACGTCAGTCCTTAGAAAATTGACAGTAGATTGGAATAGGGGATCAAGGCATTTGCAGATATGAAATATCTACCCAAAAAATATAGATCCATCTTTGCCATGTCACAGATCCAGAGACAAGAAGTGCCTTATGCAGAACAGTGTAAAATAGATCACTGTTCCTTATCCAGCTAGTTTGGGTTTTGAGACATAGTTAAGTTGTTGCATTGAGTTTTTTTTTTTTTTTTTTGACAATCATATAATATGTTACTGTATAATGGTATCCATGTTATCAGAAGACTTTTTCTCTGTATTTTATATGTGAATTTGGATTTGGAACAGGGAATGAAGGCATTGCAGATATGAAGCATCAGTCCAATGACCAGATGCTGTCTGAATCTGATGTTGGTCTACCTTTGGTGACGGTTCCTGCTGCAGAATTCACCAAGGAGAATGGTGTTATGTGGGTATCATCTCCTGATCGCCTTGAGTTGCCACCAAAGCCATTCCACAATTCAAACTGCTCTGACTCGCCATGTGTCTCAGAATCTGGTTCTGACATCTTCAGCAAACGAGAAGTTATACAGAAGCTGAGGCAGCAATTGAAGAGGAGAGACGACATGATACTGGAAATGCAGGATCAGATTCTGGAATTACAGAATTCGCTCAATGCTCAGCTGACACTTGCTTCAAATTTGCAATCACAGATCAATGCAGCTAACAGGGATTTGTTTGATTCTGAAAGGGAAATCCAGAGGCTGAGGAAGGCAATTGCTGATCACTGTGTGAAACATGTGGGCATCAATGACAAACCATCAGCAAACACAACATGGCCATCTGAGGCAAGAAATGGCCATGCAAATGGATATCTTGATGGAGACAGCAATTTTGAGTCATTGGAAAAGGGAAGGGGAGATGTCGAGAGGATTGAGAAGCTGAAGAGAGAAGTTGGTGAGTTGAAGGAAGTGATAGAAGGGAAAGAGTACTTGTTGCAGAGCTACAAGGAGCAGAAGTCAGAGCTTTCCATGAAGATTATGGAATTGCAGCACAGATTGGATTCACAGCTCCCTAATATTTTGTAGGCATTGGTAGGATGTGTATTCTTGGTTGTTTCCTCGTTCTTTTCTTTGATTTTACTTCTACATTCTGAATTTTGGGAGAAGCTTCCTTTTTCTCCTTTCTTTCCAGAATTTCTTTCATAACTTAGTTTAGAATGTTTGATGCATTTTACGTGTTTGTTCAGAAGTGCGCTTGTTGGAGATGAGAGAGAGAGAGAGAGATAAGAAAATTTTATGGATATCGTCTATACAAGACTTTTCTATACAATTCCTAGAGTTTCTCTTCATGTTGCTCCTATCATTCTAACAAGTTCTTATACTATGTCTCACTCTCCATTACTGGGTGAGTTTTCAATCACTGCAACTGCTCCTCCTACTTCTCTAGTTATCCCCTCAAGTGCCAAAGCTAGATCCCATTATTCATTATTACTAGGGGTGTTTAAAAAAACTGACCAATCGAAAAAACCGAACCAATAGAAAAAACCGAATAAACTGATTAAAAAAAAAAAAAAATCACCCGGTCCGGTTCAGTTCTGGTTTAAAAAAGCTTAAACCGATTGAACCGGACCAAACCAAGACCAACCGAAAAAATCGAACCGATAGAAAAAACCGAATAAACCGATTAAAAAACAAAAAAAATCACCCGGTCCGGTCCGGTTCGATTCCGGTTTAAAAAAGCTTAAACTGATTGAACCGGACCAAACCGAACCGGTTTAATTGAATCTAAAAAAGAGGTATAAAAAGAAACATTTTAAATCTAAATACCCTAACCCTACGTTTCCAGCCCCCCCTCCCTTTACCCTTTCTCTTTTTCCAGCCGTCCCCTTCCATTTCCCCCCGCTTC
>Ga0307517_10005764_pt1 | contig 18522 bp, 16 predicted proteins | sample 23_EM_MG_FD_194515 | JGI IMG/M metagenome (GOLD analysis project Ga0307517, IMG submission 194515) | Populus trichocarpa ectomycorrhiza microbial communities from riparian zone in the Pacific Northwest, United States - 23_EM | ecosystem: Host-associated > Plants > Roots > Unclassified | place... | reverse complement strand
AAAAATTGAACTTTATGATTTATTACAGGTTGCTTTGTATGTGGTTATCATAGTTTTATGACATGTCTCACGAGTTTGGCCAGTTGATATAATTGACTCAAGTTTTTTTTTTTACTTAGAATTTTTTTTAATTTTGTTCTTCAACATTAGATTAATTAGAAATTAGATTTTATGATTTATTTTGATTTTTTTATGAGGTTATCTAGGTTTTATAGCTTGAGTTACGTGTTATACGAGTTAACTTGAATAGATTTATATTTTTTTAAAATTAATTTTAGCCATCAGGTACTCATAGTATAAAGACTTGAAAGTATTGGTGAATAGAGTCATCATCTCTTTCTTTAACAAAGGTGGTTGTACATGCATTGCCTTGTCTTTCCATCTATGAGCATACTCCCTCACTATTTTCTTGTTGCTCTTCTTCATCACCATTAGACTTGTCCGGTCTGGAGCGATGTCAACATTGAATTTGTATTGTCTTAAGAAGACATCAACAAGATCACTCCATTTCTTGACCCTTGTGTTATCTAAGATCATATACCAATTTAACGCAAAACAAGTCAAGTTGTTTAAAAAGAAATGAATGAGCAACTTGTCATTGTGTATGACCTTCGCCATTTTGTTGCAATATAACCTCAAGTGTGTATTAGGGCATTCCAACCCCATATACTTGATAAATTCTAGTACTCTAAACTTTTTGGGTACCACTTATTTGGCACTAGGCATATCTTAGCTGCTTTAACCGGGTCATAGATGTCAAATCCCGTAATAGCTCTCAATCTTTCCTCCCAAACAGCCTACTTATCTTGTTCAATGATTTATTGTGGTCGGAACTTGAGTAGATGTAATTGGGCAAGCAATCAAAATGCTTGTTGTTCTTTATGGTCTAACAGTGGGATTTGCCTCCAAGTTTTGTGGGTCGATGATAACTGGAGCTGTTGGCGGTGGTAGCAGAGTCGGCTACTGACTGGATGTCCTTTCCCCAAACTATGCTCGCAGGAGTTGCTTGAGTAAGCTAGTCATTCGAGCCATATTATTCTTAACACCATCTAGCTCTTTTTGGTAGTGGGCCTCAAAGTGAGCTCTTTCTTCGTTTTACATCCTTTTGCGAAGCCTGGAATTGTAGATTTTAACTAGGGGACCTATATTTCAAATACATGTTATGCACATTCCAAAATTCATAAATACGAGTGTATATGGATGCATGATGATGCATGTTGGATATAGGTTAACCAAATCTATGGGTTGATATCATTCGGGTAAGGTTTCTGATCCTTTCGTAGCTGTCAAGACAATTTGATCTGAGCCAATACTTAATAACTTTATACTCATCAAAACAAGATGTTGCTTAAAAGATCGAGTCTAAGCCTTTTTCATTAATGTTCAAGGAAAGTTTTTACATTGAAAACTAGTCTATTCATCATCATTTATAAGGAGAAAGGCAAAGTCCTTGTTTTCTATATCCCTAAGAAAAACATAAGTTTTAGCTATACTTTGTTGATATTGGTGAAGATTTCTCCTAACTTGTCGAGATTCTTCGAGCGTAGATAAAAGCTCGGTCAATTTGCTCATTCATGTTATTCATGTTTTCTTATAGCAACATGTTGCTTCTATCCAGTTGATTGCTATTGGTATCAATCATTTGATTATGGTGCTCCAGCAACTTGTTCTTCTTTTCTAAATGTTTTGCCCTAATTTTTACGTTGTCAAACTCTCTTCAGCAGGTTCATCTCATCCGTCTTGGAATTTTTGATAGCTTTTCCTTTAGCTTTTGCTTCAGCCAACTCACTCTCAAACATCACATGTTTCTTGTATAACTGCTCATACCGTTCAATTCAACTTTCTAATTCAGCTTGGATCCTTAAAGACATATCAACCCTTTCTTGGCAATCATGGAAATTAGCTTTCAATGTCTCTAATTTGGTATTGCTTTGCATCTAACTTGCTTCCAATTCTTATTGCTCTTTCTTAGCTCAGTTTCTAGCCATTTTTCCTTTTTCAACTACTTCTCTAAAGATGTGACCTTTTTTTTTTTGTCTTTTTACATCAACTGTTGCTTCATAAATTTCCTCTCTTTTTTTTTTCCAGTGAGGAGTTGTTCCTTGATAGAGATCCTAAGGGCTTTACTAGTGCCTAATTCCACTTGAAGCTTTTCTAGTTATTCTCTCAGTTTTTCATCGTTGTTAATATGCTTTCTTTTATTTAGTTCAGCAATTGGGGAAGTTTTGTCTTCAAATCCGAGATTCATAGGGATAATTACCAATGATAGATTTCTTCACCTCAGGTATTTTTTACTAGTAACTGGATATCACAAATCTAATTCTTTTTTATCAATACCAGAAACTTCCTGTTTTGTTTGATGCTTTCCACAACTTTCAAAGCAGACTGGTCTTTGAATAACCTAGAAGATTGTGATAATTTGGCCGTCCTTAGCACATATTATAGCTAACATATCTGGTTATCCCAATCAAAGGCACTCACTATCTTTGTCCACAACTCATCAAACAATTTGTTGCTCTCATCAACGAAGCTTTCCCCTTAACTTTTCATTGTGGGATTCCACGCAGTTACTCTTTCCATTCTTCCTTACTCAGATCCTTTCATTCTTCCTCTTTAACTATCTCTAATGGTTTTCGACTAATCCATGCAGTTTCTCTTTCCATTTTTCCATACTCAGATCCTTTCATTCTTCCTCTTCAACTATCTCTAATGGTTTTCGACTAATTCACTAGAAATTATTAAATACCGGTTTCTTGGTTTCTATATGGCTAATCAACCATATGTACAACAATTGTTCACAACATCTCATTGACCCTTTGCCAACTTTTCTACAATGATTGAGTGTTAGGATAGTCTCTCCTAGTATTGTCGTAGTGAGATTTATCTGACTATTTTTGTACTCAATGAAAGTTGCGGCTGCCTCTAAACTGATTATTCTCGTTAGGTTCAGAAATAACACCAATCTGAAGATTCCCAAAGCGAGTATTCTGTACTTTTCTTCCATAACATTTAGTATAATACAACGGTAGATCCTTCATAATACTTATACAATCATTCGTAACAATTCTATTCAATATAATACAACGGTAGATCCTTTGTAATACTCATACAACCATTCGTCAGTAGCCTAAATTCATTATAGCCCAATCAACATCTCAAAGTCGGTTTAATACGCATCGCAACACAATAATATGTTCACCTTAAATAGGACATTTCAGAACATTAACATTTTCAACATCGTTTCAAACTCGATCAACATTTCATAGTCGTTTCAACAATCATTAAGAATTCAATCAAACATTTCATCGTCGTTTCATCATTCGTCAAGGATTCAATAATATATCATCATAAGTAAATCATTTCAAATCATAAACATCATACGAGAAAAAGGTGGAAACCACCTACCTATTCCACCTGTGGTTTGTCCTTGTCCTGACGATGGTCTAATCCCGGCCGCACCACCTAAGACATCAATGCCACAAATCAGTATATTTGCATCCTTAAATCACATTCATCATCATACTTATTTCAAGAATCCATATGTCTACATTCAAGTGTTCCACATTTTACACCTTCATACAATGAAATTGTTACAAGCATTTAAGTCATTTATGACTGGGGAGTCTATTGTAGAAAATCAGCAGCGAAAACTGGTTCGCTGCTTGCCGCACAATTCGACAGTGAAAACTGATTCGCTGCAGGCCACACAGTTCGGCAACGGAAACTGTTTCGCTACAGACACTTTAATTTCAGCAGCGAATGCTACTTTGCTGTAGCCAACACACTTTCACCAGTGAATATTAATTCGCTGCAAGCAACTCAATTTCGGCAGCGAATCGCAATTTCGCTACAATCAATGCACTTTCGGCAGCGAACGATGATTCACTGCAGAACAACTCAACTTCAACAGCGAATGCTAATTCGCTGCAGCCAACAAAATCTCGGCAGCGAATGCTAATTCGCTGTAGACAACTTGATTTTGGCAACGAATCATAAATTTGCTGCAAAACACACTTTCGACAGCCAATGCTGATTCGCTGCAGACAATACACTTTCAGCAGCGGACATTGATTCGCTGCAGACAACACCATTTCGACAGCGAATGCTCATTCACTGTAGAGTATAACATAATTTCAGCAGCGAGTGCTAATTTGCCGTAAACAACTCAATTTTGGCAATGAACCACAAATTCGTAGCAGACAACACACTTTCGACAGCGAACGTTGATTCGCTGCAGACAACACAACTTCGGCAACGAATGCTAATTCACTGCAGGCAACACAATTTCACAATGAGTGCTAAGTCGCTGCAGAATACACACTTTCAGCAGCGAATGCTAATTCGCTGCAAACGACACAACTTCGGCAGCGAGTGCTAATTCACTGCAGGCAACACAATTTCGACAGCGAGTGCTAAGTCGCTGCAGAATACACACTTTCAGCTACGAATGCTAATTCGCTACAAATGACTCAATTTCGACAGCAAATCATAAATTCGTTGTATGACACACTTTCGACAGCGAACGCTAATTCGCTGCAGACGACTCAATTTCGGCAGTGAATCACAAATTCGCTGCAGAACACACTTTTGGCAGCGAATCACAAATTCACTGCAAAACACACACTTTCTGCAATGAACGCTAATTCGCTGCAAACAACTCAATTTTGACAGTGAATCACAAATTCATAGTAGGACACACATTTTCGGCAACAAACGCTAATTCGCTGCAAACGACTCAATTTCAGCAGCGAATCACAAATTCACTGTAGGACACGCACTTTCGGCAGCGAAAGCTAATTCACTGCAGAGAACTCAATTTCAGCAGCGAATCACAAATTTGTTGCAGAACACACACTTTCAACAGCAAATGCCAATTCGCTACAGGCATGAAATTTTTCATTAGGTTCCAATGTCACATGATTTTAACATGAACACACACATACATTTTCAATTCCAGTGCATAATCTGTCGCCAAATCCTAGTAGAGCTACATGATCTTAACATGAACACACATGCATTTTCAATTCCAGCACCTATCTATCATCAAATCCCAGCAAAGTTACATGATCTTAACATGAACACACACAAGCATTTTCAATTCCAGCACATATCTATCATTAAATCCCAGCACAGCTACATGATATTAACATGAACACACACATGCATTTTCAATTCCACAATGCATTCTCGCCAACCCCATAACTATGGTCGGCCCTCTACCATGTTTTGTTCTTTCCATTTTATTCATTTTTTCTTTGTTAGATATTCTGGAAATTGGCCTCATTTCATCTATGTTTCCTTTTCCTCTTAGTTGATTTTGGTTTCCTTCACAGCTAGCATAGGGGTCTTAGGTCAATTTTCTTAGGGACTTCTTTATCATTTTCAGTTTTGGGTCTCAAGAACAAGGGGGAAAAGGAGACTACATGACCCTTACCTTTTGAATCTAAATGGGTCTAAACAGTTTGATAGTATTCCTTCTCTCCTTTTTTTAGTTATCCCCCTTCCTCTTCCTCTTCCTCTCTCGATTCTCTTTCTTCTATAAGTTTCTTCCCACCTGTTACAGCCCCTTCTCCCTTCCTCTAAGCAGCTATTCAGCCTTCACTCAAGGTCTCAACTCTCTCTCTCTCTCTCCTGCTCTCTCTCACACGTTCAAATGGACACTCTCTACTGGTTTGGTTTAAGTTTCCGTTGGGAAAGAGGAAGAGAAGAGAGACATGCAACTGTTGCAGACAACATTGGGAAGAGGAAGGGTCACCTTCTCTCTCTCTCTACTTTCATTTATACTTCCCATTAAATGAGATGGGGTGTTTGGGGTTGGTTTAGATGTGTTCTTGTCCCTGTTTTGGTCTGTCCAAAATCGGTTTTACCCCTCCCTCTTAGCTACTTAAGACAGTTTGGTTTGTTTCTTAAACTTTTAATTAGACTCAGTCGTTGCCGATTCAGAAATTGGCAGCGAAAATTGAGTTAGAAATCGGCAACGAAAAGTGCATCGCTGCCGATTCCAAAATCGGCAACCAAACAATGCCGTTGTCGATTAAGAAATCGAAAGCCAAAAATTGTGTCGCTGCCGATTCAGAAATCGACAGCAATGGTGGAGTCATTTCGGCTTTACTTCTCTTTTTTTTAGGTGTTTACATTGGATAAGCATGTTGAATATTTACGTAATGTGTTTGATGTTTTACATGAAGATCATTGTATGCTAATCTAAAAAAGTATACTTTTTGCATGAAAATAATTATGTTTCTTGGTAATGTTATGTGTGCAAAAGGTATCGAAATTAATAAGAAAAAGGTTAAGGCTATCCATGAATGATCTACACCTAAATTGATAACTAAGGTAAGAAGTTTTCATGGGTTAGCTAATTTTTATAGAAAGTTTGTTAAAGACTTTATGTAAAACTTGATAATAATTACAAAAAAAAAAAAGTGGAGATGGTTAAATGTGTGGAGAAAAATCAAATAAATTAAATTGCTAAGGGGAGGATTTTAAAAGAAGAAAAGAGGTATAACTTAATTGTGAAACAAAAAGAAAGAATAGGCTAAAGTATAATTAAAAGAGAATAGAACTATAAATACTCCATTCTCTCCTCCATGTGGCCGGACATTTGAGACAAAAAAATGGGAAGATTTTAGATTTTTATTTCACCAAATTTGAAAGAAAAACACCTAAATTGTTTAGGCCAAGTTTCAACTAAGGCCAAATTAAGGAGAGGGAGGAAGAGTATGGGGATGTCATATGTTAATGATGCATGAATTAGGTGTGGTAGAAAGTTTACTAATGAGGGAAAGTAAGATAACTTGGTAGTAGGGAACTTCAAGAGTCAAATGCGTGTGTTATGTGAGGAGAAAACGAGGATATTAACCTTATGTATATCCTATGATATATCTTAAAGGGAGTTGTGAAACGTAGAAATAGTTGTCTTGAGAGAAGAAAAGGAAATGGGGATAATTGAAAGTTCATATAAAAATCGTTAACGAAACTAGGCAAATTCATCACCTTGGTTCCAAAAAGGATTCGAGCCAAAACAATGATAAAATTCAGGGAAGGTTTCTTCATAGAAGTTATAACCAAGGATATTAGCTTTCCAACAAGTCCAACCTCTATTGACAGATTCAACAAATTAGCAAAACGGGAAAATTTAGTCAAGTTAGGGGTAGAATCAGGTTTCTTTCCTTAAAAAAATATGTAGCGTCATGTCTTAAACCATATTTGAAATTCAATTTGTGATGTTAGTTATGATTTGATAATGAACTATAATCTTAAGAGATGTAATGGAACCGCAAATGTAAGGAAACAATTATAAAAGGAGGAATAAACATTGTCGTTATTATTATTGTTATTTTGTAAAATGTGACTTGAGTAAGGAATAATGTAGCATGCTTATAGATTTAGGATGAACCGTAGAAGGGGCACAACAGCAGCAAGGGAGCGCGAGCCGAGCTTCCGTAGCAAGTAGGTATTTTATACCTATGCCTTCCTTAAATAATGGTAATTTTAGTAATCTATTCAATTCTTGGATTTCATACCTACGGGTGAAGCCAAAAAGAGAAAAGATAAGATAAAATGAAATGAATGAGGAATGAAATCATATTTGATTTATGGATTCGTTTAAGAATAATAAACTATGGTAATGAATATTTGATTTATGGATTCGTTTAAGAATAATAAACTATGGTAATGAATTTCATGAATAATCGCTTCTTAGATTTGATTAGATGGTCCCGAATATGAGAGGCTAATGATGTTAGTAAGATTTGCTAACATCGACATGATCATTTTAGAGAATGAGAAATATTAAACTTGATTAACAATTCGGGTTAAGAATAGTTAATGATATCGACGGATGACGTCGATATTAGCAAACCCAAGAAAGTTGATTAGCTATTCCTAATGTGAAAGCTAATGATATCAAGAATCCTTGACATCGACATTTCCAAAGATATTCCAAGGTATTATGGAAAATTAATTAACTATTTCGGGTTGAAAGTAGTTAATGACATCAATCAGCTGCATTGATGTCATCATTACCATAAACTTAATCAATCAGTCTCGACAAGGGCGACTAATGACACCAAAGAGAAACATTAGTGTCGGCATTACCCTCCCCAAGTTTTTGGAAAAAGTGGTATAATTGGTATTCTCGAAGGAGATTGGGTTCTAGTATTAATGAAATGAAAATGTTTAGTGATTCCCGAAAGAATAAATTTAGAAGTTTTAGAAGAATATTAAATGAGGAATTATAAGGAATTATGATAGTGCGTAGCATTGAGAATATATATATATATATCTTCTCTTCTCTTCTCTTCTCTATATATTATTGCTTTCAATATAATTATTTTCAAATATTATGTTGTTGTACGTCCATCATATTCACGACAAGAATAATATTTTAGATTCTCTAGTTTTTGTGTTATTTAAAAACTAGCGACAACCTAACTTTTAAAAAATTATTTAAAGTAGAAGAAGATCAAATCTTTAAATAATAAATTTTTAAATTTTAAATTTATCTAATTAAATCATAAAAACTCCTAAATAATTTTGTTTTATTATTTATGTGGTGTGTGATATTCAATAACCCAACTAAAAGGCAGTAGAAAAGAGTATGACGAAGGTACTTTAAACTTTCATTGGAACAAGAGTCACTTTTTGTACTTGATCCACAAGCTTAATTCTGAAAGCTGGGAAGGTTAGAGTTCTTAAAGAAGCAGCAATAACAGCCTCTAAAAGAGCATCTTTTTCAAGATGGATCACTTCTGTTGTTGGAGGTAATGAAGTAACCTTAGGCGAAAGAGTTCCAGGAGTCCCTTTGATAATTCCATCCCTAGGTGCGGAAACGCCTCGTGTTCGAAGAGAAATTGGAGCGGTATCAATAGGATCGTTGTTTTTCTCCTTGTAAGAGAGGACTGGCTTCCTAGAATTTATAGACTCCTGGTACGGGTTGGATTCTATATTTATTTTTTTGGCAACAACTACAAAAAAACAAATAAGAGAAATATATAAATAAGGAAACGTGTGTGAAAATTGACAAAAAAAGAAATCAACAAGTGACATACCTTTAAGAAATTGTTTTTATCTTACCCTTCATGAAGGGCTCAGTTCAAGGTATGTCCAGCTCATCTGCAGACTTTCCACGTTCACAATCTTCTGTAGAATTCTAAGGATTAAATTATCAAAGGAGCAAATCTCGTGGAAGTCCTCTCTTCACATGCTTCTAATTTTTCACGTATCATTTGAGTTGAGCCTCAAAATGCCTTTCGAGGGCAAAAATAGCACAAGAGATATGAAAGCTCCACCATTTAATGAAAGCTACACCATAGGTAAATGCAATTGTAGTTTAAAAAGGGAGGTCACAATCTTATAGTCCATGATGTTCTTCTACATAAGGTCAAAGACCTCAAAAGGGGAGAATAGCCCTATGGATATGCCTTGGTGATTATATACAGCCAATAAAGGGTTGGGGATGTCCTCACACAATCCAAATTGCCTAGCAAAGAGATCTGGGAAGTAAGGCTCCACTATGAATTGGTCAGTCATGAAAACAAGGATTTCTTCGAGAATCAACACCACCTTCCAATATTCCAAGTCCTTCCAACCCACTCCTGAGGATGAAACCTTATACCAATCAGGGCCAAACTTCCTTTCTTCCACTAAAAGGGGTCCAAGAAGTAGGTAAATAGTGAAAACAGATTCCTCTCATGAAATCTTCATAATTATGCTTGTTCAGTGTAGTAGTATAAGAGTGAAATAACGATAAAAAATCTTACGTCAATTTCTCTAAAAACAAGGCTACTGGTCACAAGATGGGTAAAATAAGCAGTGGCCCAAAGAGTCACCAACCAAAGAGGACTAGAGGTGTTTGGATGCAAACTCTCAGTTACAACAAGATACATGTTGTAATTAGCATAAGCAAGAAGTAAATGAGCAAAAGAAAGAGGGTTTTGACATAAAAACATGGCATGGGCAATAAGAATGTACCTGCTATTTATCGTAATACTCTTATAACAGATGATATATTTGCAAAACCGTAGCGAATAAAAGCCATTTCCATGATGTCCCGATTATTAGTAGCCATATGTTTTTTTAGCATAAGTGGTGTAAGCACAAACTTCTACAGATGCCTTTGGAGGATCTTCTTGTAATCCACTACAGTAGTAGTAATGTAGGTTCTAAAACAGTCTAACACCAATTGGGGAACACACAGTTAGAGACACTACATCCTCCATAGTTACTCCCATAAGGCCCCTGGCAATTTGGATTTAATTAATTCCAATATCCCACAATGAAACAATGGCACCTAACAATGGAATATTTTTGTCAGCAATATGGTTCAAGGCCACATAAAAAATCCATATCGTCCTCATTCTTCTCCATTTCCCTAAAATTTTAGGGTAATCTGCAAGCATAAGAATGCGAACCTCAAGTTGATAGGCAGGCTAATTCCTTGTTGGGCATATGGAACAACTAGCGAAATTATTCTAAACGACAAAAGGTGCAATCTCTCTCTCGCAATAGTTTTCAATATGAAAATCTGGGATTAAAAGGCCTAGAAGAAGTCCACACGCTTTTTCAACTAAATCTCTATAGCCTAGGGAATGAAAAAGACAGGGCCCTAGAATGTACCCATGTGGGGTTTCAGAGTCTGTAGGGATGTCAAGGGGTAGTTCTCACGTTTAGGAGGGGCCTGCCCACACAAGAAATGAAATTGTAGATTTGATATACTACAATTTAAAGAAGGGTCTTGGGAGTCTCTAGCTTTGGGCTTTAAGATTGCAGAAAGTGAATACTTTCTAGAGTTCATGGTAAGATTAAAAAGAGATAGTAAAATATGAACAATAGGTATACAGAGAACTAGGAGCTGGAATGAACAGTGATAGATGCAATGGATGGTGCTCTTAAATAAGTTGTGGAAAACAAAAGGTTGCAGTATCAACAGGTAAAAATAAAATAATTGCTGCACCTAGGAAATAGGAGCAGTTAATGATGGCAAAATGAACATTCTATCCACACATACGCTCGTGAAAATACTTGCATATGGAAGGGGAAAACAAAAGAGGCAGATGTTCTACCCACTCAATGCATTAAACCAGACTCATTGGTTGATAATGGACTTGAGACAATCAGAAGAGTTTTATGGTTTAAATTATTAATGGGAAATGACCAATAACTCCACCATATGTATGCCTATGAATATTTATACTGTTAAAAGAATGAAAAAGTAGTTATGAACGTGCCCCAACCAAGCTATGAACATATATCTAGCTTGGAGTTCGTGGGGAACATTTAAAGAGCAACAAAAGCAGATATAGCATAGAAGCTACAAGAAAACTACAAACAGAACACAACAAACATAGAACAACTCATCTGCAGATTGCAATGCACTCAGTACACCCTTTTCAAGTTTCAAACAAACTGAAACTTTAGGCTGTAGAATGTAGGCAGTAATTTGTAGACAGTAATCTTGTAGGCTATAGTCTTGAACTTATAAACAACTAGTACACTGTTGAATTGCTTCTTGGTTCTCACTTGTTCTACTAAAATGGCGATTCATATTGCAAATCATGTCAAAGAAGATTTCAATCCATGTACACATTCCTAATAATATGAATGTGAGTCCATGTCTCTTTCACGTTATTATGCACTTACTTCTGACTTTTTTTGTCATGAATTGAAGTTAACAATTTTTTGATTTGTTATTTTAATCACCGTTAAATTAGTTTTTACCTCATTCATTGACTGTTATTTAACTTGATTTGTAGAAATTAACAAGTTAGGGAACCCAAAACTATAGTTTTTGTAGCCTTACAACCTAGAAACTCCACTACTTTAACATCGGTCAAACAAAAGTCTATAGGGTTAATTATCTTTAACTTAGTAATTCATAAATAGCAATATTGGTGACTTAATTGATACATGCAATAGAATAGAAAAGTGCTTAATTAAATTTGAAAATATAAAAACAACAATAGTTAAACTACTTTGCATACTTCAGTCACTCGAATCCCATAACAAATAAATGTATGTTTGAGAAGTTATATAACTGCCTAATGCTCTCAATATGGCAATGAGAAAAATTGCCCACGCATAGTTTGTGAAGTCTTGTTTGAGATTAAACTGGCAAGTGTTAAAATGGGCCTTTTTCAGCACCATAGATAAACCATGGTTCCAGTTCACAATATGTGCATTTTGCATCAAGTTCTTCACAATAAAGTAAGGTATGGATGAATCTTAGTTTATATGATTTCTGATTTGCATTAGCTTAGTCAGTTTCTTTTAGGAACAAGCAATGAAAATTGAGAGCTGTTTTGAAACACACAAACATGATGGCTAAATGTATTAAAAACAGCATGAATATTGACTAATATTTCTAGAACATAACAGGATTGCATTTATATCTTTAAAATCAGATAATAATCATTTCTTTATCTTCCCACTGCAGGTGTTTAGGTAATGAATCTCTTAATAAAATGGAACCTTACACTTGCTTATGCTGTGATGCCTACCAAGACTGGTTGTAGGGCAACCTAACGGAAGTTGTAGGTGCTCTTCATTATACTTAACAGCTACAAGACAGAGTCCGTGAGGTGGGGCAGCCAAGGTATATTTAGCGAGCTCCTTGCGATCACGAGTAGCTAAAATCTTTGGGACAATATCAGGAGAAATTGCTTCCTTGCCAATTTGGAGCAGCAAAGCAACCTACAAAAGCGAAGATCAGAAAATTTCTTGTGAATTGTCAGAAGCCATCTCCAAGAACTAGCTCATGCTGACATCCCAAAAACTGAGCAGCATTCATTATAGCAACTCCTGATTGCTACATTCCAACATGTAAAAGCTAACTTCATGATCCAGATTTCTAAGAATTATAATTTACCATGTTCCGCACTTGTCTATACATGAAACCGGAGCCTTCAACTTCTAGCTGTAGGAGAGCTCCCTGAATAATAATAAAAGAAAATAGTCCATCTAAAAGACCGGTATTTGATTATGATCAAAGAACTCAAAAGAAGATATTCAAGAAGAGCATGTACAATTTGGGTTGGAACCAAGTCCAGTCATTCAGTGGCAATCAAAAGGACAAATCAAAGAAACCAACCCATCTTTTGGAGCAAGATCATTATGGGATTTGATTACCATTTTGATGATATCAAATCGAAAAATAGTCTTCACTGGATTTGGCACTCCATCATTGCGTGATGAATTGACAAAAGCAGAGAAATCGCGGGTTCCAATAAAATGATTTGCTGCTTCTCTCATTACAGCAGCATTGAGTTTATGAGTAACATGGTATGCATACAGACGCTGAAATGGATCCATGACAGTATCATTAAATATCTTGTAGTGATAAGTCTTTCCCTTGGCAGAAAATCGAGCATGGAACTCAGGAACTACAGCACTAATTTCTCTAACACGAATGTCAGGAGGAAGAAGACCATTGAGAGCTGCATGAATGCTATCCAAGCTGTCATAATTGAAAGGTGTAACAAAGTGTGCCACCTGGAATCTTAACTGAATGTAAGCTTGTTTTTTTCAATCAATGGATGCTAGTTGGACGCTCAAAAGAGTAAGAAAGTCAGACCTGACCCCAGGCATGCACTCCTCCATCTGTCCTACTGGCACCAACTAAATGAAGATCCTTCCTTTCAAGCTTTGTAGCTCGAGTTAAAGCTTTTTCTAGAATGCACTGTATAGTTGGAGGGGTTTGCTGAAATTGCCAGCCTAAAATTTTAACTCCACAAGGTTAAAGATAATCAGAACATTAAAATTGTACATGTTGCAGCATAGACATGAATATATATAATTTTGGGCATGTTTGAATCTTGTTGAACAGACAAGATAAAAAGAGAGGACATTTTTAACATACAGAAAACAGCGGGAACGAAGGCAATTATCGATAATAATGATAGCTAAGAAGAAGAAATTAGAAATTCGGAAGCTCAAGAAAGGAGAGAGAATGATAAGTAGGAACGAGGGGAAAGAAACCTTTATAGTGAGTGCCATCATAAGATATAAGTAAGCGCCACTTAAACCCATCAACGGTTGGCTTCAATACCGTATTAGGATGTTCTGCGCCACCACTGCCCACATCCTGTTCTCAGAAAAGAAAAGAAAAGAAAAGGAATATAACATTTCATCATCTCCTTCGGGGCAAACATCAAAAACCAAAAAGAGAGATGGGTTTGGTGCTTACTCTTACTCTTACAGAGGTGTTACTGGATGAAGAAGGAAGCGTAGTCAGAGTTGTAGGTGGAAGAGAAGGAAGGGCTGCCGCTGCTGCAACCCCACCATAACATGTCATCTTTTGGTTTTGGATTGGAGAGAGATAATTTCAGTTTTCCATCTATCCCGAGGACTAAGGCAGGCCCTCCTCCTATATTATCCCTCCCCTTTCCCTCTGCCACTTCCAAACTAATTGTCTTTACCAAACGGTACCGTTTCTTGTCGTGTCTGGTCTTGGGAGACTTTTGGGTAAATTTAAATTTCCTATGGATGTTTATATGCTATTTTTAATTTTATTCCAAAGATTTACCAGACTTGTTCTTCAGACAAATTATATGTTTGCATGATATTTTTAAGAGTATAATTTTAAAAGTATAATTTCAAATCATGATGTTAAGTTTTTTAATTATTTTTAGAAGATTTTATAAAAAAAAAATTACTAAATTTTTATTTTCGACAACTTATCATTCTTAAATAAATAGCCAAACCGAGATAGCAATAGGATGATACGGTCCAAAAAAGAGTTGAATAAAGAAATTTTATAGCGTAATTATGTCAAGCAACCCATAACAAAGATGATACAATTCCCAGCAAGCTAATAAATCAGATTTAATATGAATATGACACAATGAAAACTTGTCTTAAGACATCAATACTATTAGAATTAAAAACTCTCACATAATGAATATCAATTTCCGAACGAGAAGTATAAGAAAGATGTTACAAGGTCGGTTATAACTTGATAAGTCGAATTTGTTTTTTATCCCAGCAAAGAAAATGTGTTGCACCATGCAAAACAAAAGTTTATTTCATAAATTCATCGCTGCTGAAAATTTCGGCTTACAAAACCTTATATAATAGTTCAACTAGTAACCTTAATGAACCCAAAACTTGTGGGATAATATTTATTCACTTACAATAAACACAAACAAAATATGTTAACTAAGTCCAAACATGAAGAAAATAATAAAAATAACAAATCTAGCAAATAAACTAAAATTGCATTTAATTAAAAAAAAATAGTCTAAGATAGATAATTTTCCTAGTTTAAATAATGTCATGAATGAAATTCTCATTCTAGAAACACTAGAATCTTTGTTGCCACATTTAGATATCTAAAATAAGCTAGAAAATTGATTGTTGAAGTTGTTTTCCCTTTAGTTTTCTTGTTTGTCTAAGATAATTAATTATAACTTTAAAAAATCCTCTCAAAACATAGAAACTCTTGTTGCCTTTCTTTAACCTTCCTTGTAGGATTAGAAAACTCTTCAAAATAAGCTAATCAATTTGTCATTAAATACCACAACTATTTTTTCCTTGCGTGGCTAGGATTAATAAGGAATCCTTATAATAAAAGGATTTTGAAACATTAATAAATTCTGACCACACTTGAAAATTATGTTGCAACCCATTAAATATCCTTGTAGAACTAAGAAATTCTAAAAATAAGTTGTCACATCCTTGCAGAAAAAGTATCATTGCTAAATAAGAAGTCCACAAGTTAAAAAGAAGTAAATAACAAAATTCATACAACTTGTTCTGACATATATTGTAGACCTTCCCGAACTCTAATTAACCTAAAATTATACCCCTATATAGAAAAATATTTCGGGAAACTCTGGGTAAAGCTGAAAATAATGTTTATCTTTCATTGAATTTGCTTATAATAAAATTATGCATTATACTACTGTTTTTTCTCCTTTTTAAGTGATTTATGATTTTAATCCACTAACTCATGGATTTAATTCATTTTCCTTGTAAGTTTAAATGGTAGAAAAAGAAAAGACGGTGAGACAACTCCATGAGAAAGTTTAGCTACAGATTGAGAAAATGAACAGCTTACATGCCTCCAAACCAAATAAGGATCGGAAGCAAGATGTTTTCCAACTAGGTGATTGGGTTTGGATGCACATGCATAAAGAAAGATTTCCTAACCATAGGAAATCAAAATTACAGCCTCTTAGTGATGGTCCATTGCAAGTTGTAGAGAGGATCTATGACAATGCATACAAAGTTAATCTTCCAGGTGAGTATGGTGTTAATTCTACCTTTAATGTTGTTGATCTTACTTTATTTGACATAGGTCTTGATTCGAGGTTGAATCATTTTTAGGATACAAAGGATGATGTGGAGCAGCCCATAAACATCAACAAGTGCTATAGTTTCTTCTACATTTATACTTAAATCCATTAATCATGTATGTAAAATTTGGGTAATGTTTTTTATATAATAATAATAAGGGCAATCTCAACTCATCATCAAACAACTTCGTTAATTACTATAATGGTACAAAATTCTTTTCCACACATTTCTAATTACAAACACTTATTAAATTACATGCATATAAATTGTTCTTAAAATAATCATTTGAAAATACAAGGATCTCTTCAACATATAAGCCTAGCTACCTCACTAATATTCTAAAAGAAATTGAGGTTTTCAAGGAAAAATACTTGTAACACATAATTAATATAAGTCATCACTCATTAATATCTATAAATTTTCTTATTTTGAAACCCTTAAAAATTCAATTGATTCCAAGTAATTATCACAATTTCTCTATCTAATAACCACATTTAACTTCCAAGTAATAAATTTATATTTTTCTAACTTGACAATCAAAGATGCATTTGTAGTTCTACATCAACCCCTAATTCACCCTTAATCTTTGATATCCAATATTTTGCAATTCATTTTATGCTCACCTAGTACTGTCGACTTAACTATGGATTCAATAATCCAATAATACTTATAGATCAAACTCTAATCTAATTATGAATTCTTTAATCTATTTAATCCTCTAAATAACCATGAATAATTTATTTATTTCAACAACTATGTTAATTCTTTTAAAAACATCTATATCTCAATTTCAATTTTTGGTGGCATATTTATGATTTTTTAAGATCATTAGTATCTCTACAGTAGAGTTTCCCATTAAATTGATCATTCCTAAATTTTCTCAACCTATAAAACACACTTATAACTCAACACACACACACACACACACACACACACACACACACACATATATATATATCCGACTCAATAATCCTGGATTTTATTCCAACATGGTTCCATGGCAACCACACAACTACCTCGTTAACATTTAACCATAATCAATCTTCCAACATTCCATAAAATTTCATATTAAATAATAAAATTAACATGCAAGACAATTAAAATTATAATACTAAATAATGGCTAAATACTCCAACTAAAGTTTGTATACACCTCCAAATAATGGCTAAATACTCCAACTAAAGTTTGTATAGACCTCCAAATAACATTATTTAACATACGTGCCATAAAATACAAAGTCAATTATTTACTATCTCATCAGACAAATTATATGCACATGGATATTGCTTTCATCTATAAAAGACAATCTACTAATGATCCCCTGTTTTTATCTAGTCTATGATGAACCTGAAATCAAGTAATCAATATCATGAATGACCGAATATCATTACAAGCATTAAAACATGTACAATATATTAACCAAAGTCTATTAATCCTCATTCTTATACAATTTGTGTAATAGCCCAAATTTTAAATACACTTTCCGATCAATGATATCATGAATTGATAACAAATTTTATATACTTAACTGTAAATTCAACAATATTTATCTTTCAGGTTCTACCATAATTTCTACCAAAATTATGGCAGAGTTTCCCCTATATCGGGAGATCTCAAGTTATCGACTAAAACCTGTTTCACTTCTATTCACATTCTCAATTTCCAATCTAATCATCATGAATCTCAGTCACATCAATTGTACTCATCACATGATATTAATCCATATGATATTACACCATAGCAATTATGAAAGTTTGAAAGAAAAATAGAAACCAATATATGTATGTGAATTTATAGAAATACAAAATATAAAGAGGAACAATTATCCTCGAACATCAATAATTCAAAGTGCAACGAATACATTACAATCCCAAAATATACACAACATACTAAGTTTATATTAACATAAGTGAGATGGTCTTGAAAAGTACAACATTCAAATATAACTATTTAAATAACTAATAATAACTAATACACTGAAAAACATTCATAAATTTCTTTTCCTTTATTTCAACTCGAAGATAAGACATTTCTTATTATACATTGATTCTTGTTTATTTAACTTTCCACGTTAACTTCATCATACTATTAGATAACCATAACCTGGATAATTTCCTTGATGTTGATATCAATTTCAAATTGATATCATTAACCATCACCTAATGGATGGTTAATCAAGATGCTGACACCAAACTCATTAGCATCATGAGCTACTGTTTCATGGTT
>Ga0307517_10005763_pt1 | contig 18524 bp, 14 predicted proteins | sample 23_EM_MG_FD_194515 | JGI IMG/M metagenome (GOLD analysis project Ga0307517, IMG submission 194515) | Populus trichocarpa ectomycorrhiza microbial communities from riparian zone in the Pacific Northwest, United States - 23_EM | ecosystem: Host-associated > Plants > Roots > Unclassified | place... | reverse complement strand
CAAAAGAAGCCACCTACCATATTGGGAACCTGGGGTGTATCCATTGTCCCGGGACCCCCCCTATGTGACATAGGGGGTGAAGCCACTTATGTATTAATCAAAACAGACAGACACTTTTGTAATAGCTTTTCTGTCTCTTACAGCCACTTTTAGATTGGCTGGGCATCAGCTGCTGGTGACTGGGTCCTATCCAGGGGGGCGCGATTTCGGCGAACCCAATGCCCCCTCCTGGTTTGGACATTGCGTCCAGTGTCTCTCGACTCATCTCATTCTTTTTTTTCTCGTAGTTCTACCCACCCGTTTTGGTGGGGCCAAGGTTTCGCCCGCTATCAGTCTCAATCGTAGTTAGAAAAACCCCTTCCCAGTAAACAGCCCGTGTAGGGCGTGTACCTGATGTAGTAGACCTCTTAACAATGTCAACCCTTCAAAAAAAAAAAAAAAACGATCGGATGGCCGGATTTGGACCAGAGTCCGTGGGGGAGGCTGGTGTCAACACGGCATTCACAACAGTAACCTGGTTAGGACCTGGGAGGACTAAGCTTTTCATTGCTTCCGAAGGTCCCGGTCCTACGCCCCACTCTGAGAGAGCTGACCTGAATCCCACACTCAACTCTGGAACGACTTGAGGGTGCAAGCGCGTCTTTAATGTCACCCATCCTTGCGGACATCCTGGTAAATGGGGATCCGAAGGAGGAGAACGGGGGTTCGGTATGGACACTCATATGATGCTGCAGGGGCAGAAACAATTTGACCATGAAGAGTGAATCCAAATGACGAAGTAGCAACGATCGCCGCCGCAGCTGTTGATTGACATTCCTAGGTATCCCGAAAACGCATAACAGAACAGTAGGGATGGGATCTGAAGCATAACGGGGAGAGTTTCCATCTTGATATCGAAGTGCTGCGTTGCCATCCCAGGCATCTTCCTGACTCGATGTCGACTCCGTTGTATCAGCGCCCCACGTGTCTTGAAGTTTGTCGTACTGGTGTAGCCACTGTTTCCCGAGCACGGTGAGGCTAGCATACATTGTAAGGTCGAAAGTCGGCGCGGCTGCTATCGGAAAGTTCCAATTCAAGGAAGGAGGGTTAACGTGTTCACTTAGGACGGCGTCGTTGGCATTGACGTTCTGAATGAGTACGCGAAGAAATTTTGTGGTTGTTTCATCGAAATCTTCCTTGATATCTTGCCGAATATTAATGATGGACGCTGATGTCGCAGCAGAGAATAATACAGCCTGGGATCCCATTAATCCTGTCCCACACGCCGCACGTTCTCACTCACAAAGACCAATGCAGTGTTCAAGACCTTATTGCGTTCGCACGACTCTCTCTTGCGCTTTTCGTTTAACTCCGCGGGGGAGTTATAGTACGGCTCGCGATGGATGGGAAATACGATCCTGAAGTTCAATGCAATGCTTCCTCGTACCTACAGCGAGTTAATCCCGCAGGTACGACCCGAATCCAAAGAGCGCGCTCAAATTTTAGCTTGGTTTTCGTCCCAATGCCCTGCATTGTCGTCGTCGCTCGTGGCAGAGGGTGGCGGAAGAGGAGGAGGCAGAGTGTGACGCACATCCCGCGGCGTGACACACAACTGGGTGTCCCGGCGGCAACGGCATGTGGGTCCAGTATATTCAATTCACCCAAAGAACAAATGGGGTCCATGGAAGACGGATTGGCCCATACGCCTATACGGCCGGGTTGCGAGGAAACATTATTGTCAAGGCCCGTGGAAACTGTAACCGAGGGAGAGCTACCCCGGAGCAGATACAGTAGTGTTCCCAAGTTGGACGGCGGCGTGATGACGTTCTTTCGAAATTGCGTTGGGAGGGGACCAAGACAAACGGTGCAGTGCGTATATTTTGGAAAGAAGAGCGACTTGGCATGCGCGCATTGCAGGGGATGTGACCGCAAAGAGTAGGAATGGACACTATGCTATCGGGCTGCCGAGGAGAAGAGAGAGGAAAGAGGAGGGCACAGGCACACGGCAGATCATGCGAAAGAAATGGAGGATATGTAACCGGACGTGAAGATAGCAATGGATAAACCGCGCATCAGGAAAGAAAAGTATGACGGAACTAGCAGCGGGGTGGGGGGGATGTCATTCGAACCTTCATTCAAGTGGCGACAAGCAGGGAAATTTCGTCTTCGAAAATACAATGGTCCAGGGCTAAGACGACCCTCGAGTAACCACCGGATAGAAGAGGCGAAAACGAAGCAGAGCATCCAAAAATACTGGGGCATCTTCGCAATCTCTGAAGAATCGAATGACGTGCCACCTGACTGCGCGGAGTCGTTGGGCTGGCTCCCTGACTTCTGAAAACAGTCAGGCAATAGTCAGACACCGAACCCAGATATGAACCAAATGAGAATTTCACCTATGAGCCTGATAGCCCCTTCGTTATCTTTTGACGATTGGGGGCGGCGAACGCGGCAATATAGGTTCAAAACCCTCCACCCACCAAGGTCCGATTAGCTAACGAGAACGAACGGCGGCGAGAAGGGGGAAGGGCCAAAGCCGAACGACAATCGGGGGTGGCGCGATTCCCCCACGTTTACGATGCTCGTGAGGTTTAGACATCCGTTAGGTTCGTGGAGAATGTCAGCCTCCGTCATCTTCGCAATCCAATCGACCGAATTAGGGATGCCGGTTCGGGGTTCATTCGCGGGGTCACGAGTCAATCGGTCCAGGAGATCTGAAGACCAATCGGGCACCACCCAGGCAAAGGGCAGGCAAGGCCCACTCAGACAACTCCTCTCCGTCCTACCATCCGGCTACAACCTCTCTCCAATACTTCGGGCTACATTGGCCAGGTCCGTAAGCCATCAGCCACTTCTCCTCCAGATGTTCGGCAGGTGTGTTGGTGAAAACGGCGATCGCCATCACTACTTGGGCCTGGGTGGGACTGAGTCGTCGTCACAGATGAGTTGGCGGTATTTCTGGATATACTGGGGAGGGTAATAAGTGGGCTGAAGGGGAGCGGGGAGTCGTCGTTCCTCCACAAACGGCTCGGGGTTGGACGTGGGTAGCAGTCAAGGATGTACCTCTCGTGAGAAGTTGCGACACGGCGGAGGGGAGGGAGGAAGGAGAACATGGTGGAATCTTGAAAGGGGGAAAAGGCTCCCTTTTCCAGACACGCCCTGCAACCAAGACGCACTTAACGCAGAACAATATCTGCCCAACATATGACGAGGAATAGAGACGCCGTAGAGATAAATTATCGAGGCAGGGGCTGTATGGCGGTACCGAGGTGCAGTTGTCGCAAGTGGGCAAGTCGAAGTCCCTGTAAAACTGGAGGGTAAGAAGGTTGATCTCGACCGTCGCAATGGTGCGCAAAATTTAACCCCTACACTCATATTGGCGTGCTCCGGAGAGGCTATTGTAGTCCGATGTTGTCACAATTGGTAGCGTATGCTCCTGGAAAACGCGATCAAACGAATTTCGGTACCCGTTAAGCCCCCGAACTACCGAAGTGGATTTGAGGCAGACATGGCACACAATTTGCGTAGGAGCATCGTGATTCCTACATCAGTCCCAATATCTGGGAGAGACAGAGAGTGATGGTAGGTCAGCCTCGGAACCCAGAGACTGCAATCTTGGAAACAAACGTCATTCGCAGGAAGGGGAGGAATAGCCTTCGGGGGCGAGCAACGAAGGGCAATAGCCACTTGGGAGATGGAGAGGAGCAAAATGGACTCACCTCGAATGGAGATCCTCTGAAAGGCTCTTCCGTGACGATAGCCCCAAACCAAGTCGCCTCCGGGTCCTGGCTTTGCGGAGCGCCATTAGCATTGAGAGAGGCGGGCGTTTTGTCCGGCGAGGCCCCGCAGCCAGATGTCTTCTCCAGATCGACGCGCGGCTGAACCAACGGCGGAAACTCCAGACCTGCCCCCGCGGCGGCATTAACAATTCCCGCGGAGCCGGTGATTGGCCAGTAACCATGCGCGCCTCGGTGTAATCCTGTCCGTGATGTCTACGCCTGACGAAAGACGTTCAGGATCCGGAGGGGAAAGGGGAGTGGGATATGGAGGCGGCGAGAGAAACCATGAGAGAGGGCGTGAAAAGAGGAGATGGTTACCCGGAAGCTCTAGATCTGATCCTGGTGTGTGAGTACGGCAGAGATCGACTCTCTACTCTGAGATCACCGAGGATCCCTTTCTCGAATTTGTTCTCGCAGTGGACGAATTTTTGCTCATATGACCCGTAGAAACTCACAGATCCCTACCCACCCCCGGAAATGGCCACGAACTTTCCTCGACCGTAGCACCTGCGGACCAGAGAACCGATAAGAGGGTAGCAGTCCGCGACTTCCACAAAGCATTGCTTCCCCGTGGCATATAACGAGACTCTTGAACCAGTCTTAAGCTTAAGGTTTGACGGTTCTTTACATCACTGCCGCCTCAGTCCGGACCCAGAGCCCGGGTCGGTCGCGTGCGACTATGGGGACTGGTCAGCCACGTCTACGTCCGAGGAGCTGGAATGACATTAGTGGTGCCTATTCTTCAACCTTCAAGGTCAACTCCCGAATCCTCGTCTGGAATCGAAGAGGTGAAATGAAACGACCCCCTACAATTGTCCTGGTATCCTTTCAGGTCTCATGGACGTTAACTATTGCAAGCCTATCTATCGTTTCATCGCCTGCAATATATTAGACAACCGTGTTCTCATGCATCGATTCATAATCCATAAGAGCTGAGGCGAATAGGTTCATTTATGACGGAGAAAGCGAGCGCACTGGTCATCAAAGCGGAGGCAGCAACCGGCACGGATTTCAGTCATACTTCCGTAGCGTGGGGTGGGGAAGGTCATTCAATCTCAAACTAGGATCAATACAATCTACCACGAACGCGTCAACACCTCCGTCCGCCAAATACGACACCGTAATAAGAACCGAGAGAATGAGAACTATGCAGGATGGAGGAGAGAACGTGTATGATTACTTTATTGCGTGAGTGGGGACAACTATGAGAGGTCTATACCTCCGTTCATGCTCTTGTAAAGTTGTGTAGCTCGCGACCGGTGTACGTTTGGAACACCTTGAGGCGTGCCCCTTAGGGGGATGTAAGGGAGGAGATGGGTGTGGAATACTTTGTGGGCTTCTGTGGTTCCCTGGAAAAGATGGAAAGAGATAGTTCGACACAGCAGTAGAGCGGAGGGGAGGGATCGAGGGGAAATGAAGAACGTAAAAATTGGTGGTAAACCCACCATAACGACTTCAACTGTTGTACCCAGCACCCTATGCAACCCAACGTATACATAGTCAACTCCCTCCGCAAAATACGCGGATCCACCATTGATTTCCATTTCAAAATCTTTCCGAGTCCTCACTCCCGACCTACGTGTTCCCCCAGAGTAAGTGTTGAGGGTGTCAAGGCGATATCCGCGTCGTCGGCGCAGGAGTTGATGTTTGGACATGAGTGGAGGAATGCCGGGAAGTGGGCTTCGAGGGCCCGACGGCCTAGATTCGAAAGAGATTTGCTGAGTTAGGGATCCGCTACACACAAAAGGGTGGTGGACAATGGGGTGGGTTGGGTGAAACCAGCAAGAACACTCACCGGTAAACGCAAACCTGGAATTCTGCCCAACAACCATCGAAGCCGGAGGACCCGCGCGTGTCAACAACCGCGTCGTTAGCTCCAGTGGAAACACCAGCGACCACCCAAATGTCTTATTCAAATGGTCCGCCGTTTTCTAGGAAGTCTCGTTCGTAAGCGCAGAGTGCGTCTCCGACTGGCTTCCTTGGCTTGGAGCGGAAAGAGTAGAGGATGAAGTCGAATGCGTCCGACGAGACGCGCACGCATACAAAGAGTGTAGCTTATCCGAGCTCGAGGGGGTCCCAGCCACTCCCGGAAATTGGGTAGTCGTTGAAGAAAGGTTGAAGTATCTTTCTCCTGCAACTTTTGGGCCATAATACCTGTTAGATACACGCCGCCGGAAATGGGAGAGCAGACGTAAGTCAAGGGCTGAACTCCGACAGAAGACGGGAATGGAACGCGATGCCGCGTGTAGGGTCGTATGGTCGCATAAAAGTAACGAGATGCACACCTGCTCTGCTCCTGGATACAGTCACGACCGTAGGAAAATACTGAGAGGCCGAAAGGTCGTCGACATCGTAGAGACACAGAGACCCGCTGGTTCTCCCAAGAACGTCGATCGGGAGGGACGGAAACGACGGCGCGAATCCCCAGCGCCAAGTCCCTGACGCGATCGCGGTCTCCCCTTGAGCTCCCAGGGGAGACGGGCCTGAATACCTTGAGCTACACGCCTAAAAATATCAAGTGACTGCTTTTAGTATTCTTGGCCTCGGACAGGGGATATCTTTCCTTTGCGAAATCGAGGTGTGGCACGAATGAGATTGGGCAGCTTCTTCGATCCAGAACGCACGAGATGGCTTGCGATGGCATACAGTGAAAAAAGGGCTACGGAAAGTCTCTTTATTTACCTATGCAGATCCGATACAAGCCGTTATCGTGTAGCGGGCACCGTGACCTGAGGCACTGGCCTCGTTTGTAGGATCAGACACACAGAACATTCTGCACCCCCTCACACCACAAGCCGATTCTTCCTCATTATGGGTCGGATGTCAAGTAAACCGAAAATGATAAAATCCCTTGCACACATGGGGGTAAAACCCCCGTCGAACGTGTTTACTGGACGTTAAGATACACTGATGCCTAGGTAGTCCCACGACTGTGGACACACAGCAAATGTTGACTTCCACACTCATATCAGCGTGACCCAGGGAGGCCGTTATAATCCGAATCCCATCGATACCGGTATCGTCGGTTGCGTGTGATCCTGGCAAACGCGGTAGCGCGGTCTCGATACCCACCAAACTCCCAACCTGCCGAGGAGAATCTGAGGCAGATGTGTCACGCCATTTGCATGGGCAAGGGATCGTAATTGCCAGATCAGTCTCGAGGTCGGTGAGAGACAGATGGCGAACGATAAGTCAGTTCCGAAACCCAGAGATTACAACTTTGGGAGAAAACGCGGAGGAGGGAAAGGAAGAGATGGATTCATCTCCGAAGACAGCCAACCAAAGGTGTAAGGCGAGGGAAGTAAAAAGAGACTCACCTCGAATGAGCATCCCCTGAAAGTCTTCTGCACTGGGGTGACTCAAACACGACCATTGCCTTCGCGTGACACCATCGGGATGCGAATAAGCGGCCGTCCCCTTTGTGAAAACACCCACCAGACGTCTTTTCCAAATCGATGTGAGGCTGGAACAAGAGCGGGAGGTTTGTCAGAGGTAATCAAGGGCCAGCTCCTCCTTGCGGAACCGGAGCTGGGGCTCAGCACTTCAACGGTAGTCGCGTACACCTCGCTTGAATTTGTCCGTGACACGCCAGGCGAAAAATCGCGTCCCAGAACAATGAACAAAGTGGAGGGGATATAAAGGGGGGTGTTGGCTTCGAAGCTCAAGCCTGATTTCGATATGCGGGCATGACAGAGATGCTCGTCGACAGGGCCTGCTTCCTCTCGGGCCGCTCAACCTTGCAGGAGAAGGGCCAGATGATCACGCCCTCTGGCCGCACTACGCCGACGGGAAGGAGATGAAGGGTGAAAGCCGGAAGGAGACCATGGCCAACGCCAATCCTGAACGTCAACATTACGCACATAATGTGAGGGCTTCCGGGACACTACCCCAGGAAGCTACCACATCATCGCATCGGGACGGCCGCCATCGCACATAGCAACCTCGTGCAAGATAGTAGCGTCTGCATTGGGCGTCAAAGCCACGAGACCAATCATCCACTATCGCACCACCATCTGCGCTCTTCTACACTGATCCAACATCGACATGGACGACATACGAGGTTCACTCTCCAAAATGAAGAAGAAATTCAAGCAGGGATTAGCAGGGAAAAAACGCAAGCCGGATGGAACGGGAGTTGACCCCGGTGGGGAGAGAGCTGACTCGACGATTTCCCTTCCACAATCAGAGCCTCATGTCGTAGCGGGCGGAAGTTACAACCAAGAGGGGGATAGAGCCGACGTAGCTGGAGAGCGAACTTCTTCAATGGACCAACCTCAGCCAGATGAGCCAAAATCTGTTCCAGCGCGTGGAAGCGATAACGGTCATGGAGGGGGAGAGGCAGACGACGATGGAGGGGAGGCTGGCCAGACGCATTTGTACCCACACCCAGACGTCGAGGTTGCGGCGGGAAGTGAACCGGGTGGAGAACTTGAGGGAATCAATCCCTCCTCATCCGCTCCGTCGATCTCGCATGGCGGGAAACCCGGCAGTACGCGAACATCGTTGTTTTGGTCGCTGCCTCTGATCGTTCCTTTTAACAATCCAGACACCTCTACCCTTCCTGATGGTGGGCCAGAAGTTATTTGCCCGGACGGGACCCTCGAACCAAGCGCTGCCGTGGACGAGAAGGAATCGAAATCCAAGTCTACCACATCCGCCACGGCCGAATTGCTTCGTGAGGTAATAGACTCCCCAAGTGGCTTCGGTCTGCTCAAACCCCTCGCGAAATCCCTCTGTTCCATTCTCAACAACTGCGAGGTACGCCCTCCTTCCTGTACACTCAATTCCCAGTGCTTACGGCGGTCGTTCTAGCAAACGGAGGTGAACGAACACGTCATAGAATTGTTGGCGCCCAGGGTCAGGATGCTTTCTGAATCGCTCTCCACACCTGCGAGTGACATCAACGAGGTAGAGAGGACAAACAAGCTGGAACGGTGAGCTACATTCTCCAAGATAGAGAGCCGAGTCTGACGCGCGCGGATTACCAGGAGATTGAAAGAGATCGGTCAAGCTATGGACTCGTTGACCACCCAGAAGGACCTCGCACTTTTCCTCAAAAAACCCGAGAACGCACAGACGCTTAATGGATTGGTGCAAGATGTTCGCTACGCCTTCATGGACTATCAGGTTTGCCCCTCAAACGACTTGCTCTGGTCGTAGCTAACGCGTATTCAGACTTCTGTGCAACGAGACATATACAAAGAGGATTGTCAGAAAATCGTGAGTCTTGTTCCCTTGCAGTCCCGCCTTTTGTAGTGACTTGCAAATAGGGAGATGCGGATCGCGAGGTTCTGGAAAAGATGTGTCACACCGCTGACGCCGGGTACCGCTCCGTGAAAAGGGAGGGGTGCCTGAGGGGAACAAGGACAGACGTACTTCTGCAACTCGAACGCTGGCTAGGGGACGAGCAAGACCACCGGGTGTTCTGGCTGAACGGCCTTGCGGGGACCGGAAAATCGACCATCGCCCAGACATTCGCCGAGATCAGTTTCGCGGCCGGGAACCTCGGTGCGAGTTTCTTCTGCTCGCGAAATTTCGAGGGCAGAAGCAACCTCCAAGCAATCTTCCCAACTCTCGCTTTCCAACTCGCCTACCGCTACTTCCTGTTTCGACGGGAGTTGGTCCGAGTCTTGAAGGCCAATCCCAACATTGGACAAGAGGCTCTTTGTTCCCAGATGGAGAGCATTATCGTTGACCCACTAAGAGCCTCCCGGATCCGGACGCTTATCATCATTGATGCCCTGGACGAATGCAAGGACGAAGAGCCCGCCTCAGCCATTCTTTCGGTGCTCTCCCGCTACGTGGATGAGATCCCGAATGTCAAGTTCTTTATTACTGGTCGCCCAGAGTCCCGGATCCGCTCCGGGTTTCGCCTGCAGTCACTCATTCCCATCACAGAAGTCCTCAAGCTCCACAAGGTCAAGCCAGAAGCAGTGGACAGTGATATCAAGCTGTTCTTTCGGACCGAGTTAACCCGCCTTGCCAAGAATCGAAGTGACTGTGACTTGACAGAGGTCTGGCCAAGCTCATCTGATGTTGACATCCTGTGCAAGAAGGCAGCTGGGTACTTCATCTATGCCTCAACAGTTGTCAAGTTTGTTGCTTCAGAAACCAATCCTCCTGCTAAGAGGCTCACTCTCATCACCTCACTTCCACAAAGTACTGCTGAAGAAGGAAGGTCTGGAGTTGACCAAATCTACACCAAGGTCCTTGAGCAAGCATTCCACAACATCCACACAGACAGCAGCCAACACCATTCCTGTTTCCAGGCTGTGGTGGGGGCAGTTGTACTCATCCTCAACCCCCTTTCAATCAAGGGCCTCTCACAACTCCTGAGATATGACACATCAGACATCCGCAGCACCATACGATCTCTTCATTCTCTCCTCCTCATCCCAGATAACACAGAAGACCCAATTTGTACCTTCCACAAATCATTCCCTGACTTCCTCACAGACCCAGAGCGGTGTAAAGATCAGAGGTTCCTTGTGGAGCCTGCAGTTCACCACACACAAATCCTACTCTTATGCCTTGACCTGATGAGGGAAAGGCTGAAGAAGAATATCTGTAACCTGGATGACCATACTGCTCTCAGTGAGGTCAAAGATCTTTCTGCTTGCTGCAAGGACCACATTGGAGATGCCCTGAAATATGCATGTTGCTTCTGGACAAAGCACCTTTTGATGATCCCTAGCAACATCTCCTGTATCAAGGAGGTAGAGAAGGGAATCAACCAGTTCTTCACAATGTGTTTGCCATATTGGATTGAAGTCCTTGCATTTACAAGAAGCCTTGGAACTGGGGTTTATGCCATAAATGATGTTGAGCAATGGTGTGCTTCAGTGAGTGCTGTGCAGAACTGGTTGCTTAGACCTTTATTGATATTTATTTAGGTGGGAGTCATGTGCCAGTGGACAACTGATAGTCAGAGACTCATCCTAGAACACTTTGACATGATCTGTGACTCACCCTCCTACATCTATCAGTTTGCCCTCCCAATCTCCCCTTCTTCATCCTGGCTCCATCAGTACTACAGTGGGGAGTTCTCACAACAGTTCAGGGTGGTTAGGGAGGTCTCAGCTGGATGGGGGGCATGTTTCCGCACAGTTTGGTTAGATGATTACCCACGGGGCCTTGCATACTGCAAAGATACTGTTGCAGTTGGTCTACAGTCTGGTTCCATCATCATTCTAAATGCTGTCACAGGCACACAGGTGGCTATTCTTTCTGGACACACAAAGTTTGTGAAATCCCTTGTCTTCTTCCCAGATGGAACATCACTTGTATCTGGTAGTGGGGACAATACCATTAAGCTCTGGGATTTACAGACTGGTGGGGTTGTCCAGACTTTCCAGGGCCATACAAACATGGTTGTTTCTGTCTCCATCTCAGCAGATTGCACCACAATTGCTTCAGGATCTTTTGATCATACAATATGTTTGTGGGACATTCAGATGGGGGAGTGCCATTACACCATAAAGCAAAAGTCCTATGTGTCCCATGTTTGCTTCTCTCCATTGGACCCTAAACACCTAGTGTCTATATCTGAAAACAAAATCTGGCACTGGAATACTTGTGGTCAGCAAACTGCACCTGCATATAATGGTTCTTACATTGCTTTCTCCTTGGATGGTACCAAGTTTGCTGTGTACAGTTGCCCAGTTATTGAGGTTCGAAGCTCTGATTCCAATGGAATTATGGCCAAACTCCATATTGTTGAAAAAGTCCAGTGTTGTTGCTTCTCCCCTGATAACAGGGTTATTGCAGTGGCTATTGATAATATTATCCGTGTTTGGGACATTACTAGCTCAGACCCTCACCTCCTTGAAACCTTCACTGGTGAAAACAATGTCTCCCTTGTATTTTCCTCCCCCTCCTCTCTCATCTCAGCATCAAACAACTACTCAGCCAAGTTCTGGAAGATTGGTGCCTTGTCTCCAGACTCAGTTCTAACTGATCTAAAGTCTGCACCCCTTACTTCAGCTCCAATCAATTCCATCACTCTGCAGGCAAAAGATGGTATTGCTATCTCAAGCCATTCAGATGGGGTGGTGAGGATCTGGAATATTTCAACTGGTCTCTGCAATAAATCCTTCCAAATTCCAGTCAAAGATTTTCACCAAGTAGACACCAGGTTGACTAATGGCAGACTGATCTCTATTTGGCATGCAGATGAACATATCTGTATCTGGGATACTGAGAAAGGGGCACCCCTCAGAATAATAACTACATCCAGGAGCAGTATTGAGGACATGGAAAGGATGGAAGACCTCAGGATATCAGGGGATGGATCTAAAGTTTTTTATCTCCAGAATGACTCCATTCAAGCTTGGTCTATACAGACAGGAGAAGTTGTAGAGGTGGGATATGAATCAGATTGGTTACTAGATCTCCTAGTCATTGATGGTCCAGAAGTCTGGATTCATCCTGACATAGGGTGGGACTTTGGGATCCTGGGCTCATCTCCTGTTAAACTATCACATGAGTCTAGAAATGGGCCCCACCTGGACTTTGTTGGTGGTATCAGGATGAAGAGGTCATATCTACCTGGGATTGAGGATATAGTTACCAGAAAGGTAGTTTTCCAACTGCCTCAGAGACTTGCAAGGTGTTCAGATGCACAGTGGGATGGTCAGTATCTGGTTGTTGGTTATGACTCTGGAGAGGTGTTGATTCTTGAGTGTAATTATGTACTTCATTAGGAATCTATAGCTTGTGTATTCTGTCTACTCATTCCTGTAATTCTATGTGAAAAAATCCCCTTTCCAGATAACTAAAACATCTATAGTTTGCACTATACAACTGCCAAGGTATCTCTCTGAGTTCATGCAGTCCTACCCCACAGTTGGCCTCCTCAGGACACCCAAAACCTATAAGTTTCCCAGGCTCTTGGGCTTCTCCTGTCATTGGAGGCCAATGAGGGCCAAGCCCATCATGCACAGTGTACAGTCAGTGCTATAGGCAGAGGCTCCATTGGAAGGGAGTGAAGAACAAACTTTTTGATACCACCAGATGGCACAGGGATATTTATTGATTTTGACTTATCCAAAGGTTTGCAAACAAACAAAACATGGGAGACAACCGAGGGTACAATATAATCAGGTAAAAGAGATAGTAACAAGAAAGAAAAAACTGAACAGAAATGAGCGGATGACAAGTGGCAGAGGGCATTCTCCTACCAACACCAACAGTGACAGAGAGAAGAGTCCCACATAAATAATAAACCTCACAGACAAACAGATGGATCTAGCTTGCAGTCGGTCACGATCAAAAGGTGGATGCCCAAGTCTCCAGATCAAAGTCAGATGTCCAGGAATGCTCCATCCATGGCAGCATCTAATAACGAAACTATTAAACAAAGCGGCACCCCACTGCACTCCAGAAAAGACACTCACCAGCAGCTCCTTCGGTGTTTTCCTAACCTCAGGTTCCTTCAACAAACACGCGTCCACGAACTCCTCGGCAGCTCTCGGGAACCTCCCCTCCGGCATCAACCTCGGTGCCGGCTCGTTGACGATATGCTGCAGCAGCTCTAGAATGCTCATTGTCCTCACTCCACCCTGAAGGCTGACCACCATGCTCCTCCGTTTCCTCTCCTTGTCCTCCTTTGACCCCTTCTGTACCGGGCGGGCAGATGGAATAGGCTTGCCGGGGGATAAGGTCCCTTGAGGATCTTCTAGGTCCGAATCGAGGCCTGGTCTTCAGAAAATGGGAATCGACCCAACGCGAGCTCTATCAAGGAAACGCCGAGCGACCAGACGTCCGACTTGACGGTATACTGGGCCCCTTGAATGCGCTCGGGCTATACACCGCGGTCGACATGTGAACAGTCAGCCATCCTTGCGTGAAGAATGCCCAAAGGATGGCAGCGCTTACGCTCATGTAAGTCGGAAGTACCGACGAAGGTGTCGGCGATCGAATTGATCAGCTCCCCCAACACTCCGAAGTCGCAGATCTTGATTTGTCCCTTGAACAGGATGTTCGACGGCTTGATATCTGCGGGACGGCGGAATCACCACGCCAATGCAAAGTAGAGGACGCATGTCAGCAAACCATTCCGGCGGCAAGTGTCAGTTCTCGACCACGGTGCATATGGAGAACGCGTAGAGCTAAACGGCCGAAGGCTCACCTCGGTGAACGATCCAGTGAACATCGTACAGGCACGTCAGCCCCTCCAACACGGCCAACGCGACCTTCCCTACGACATCGATGTCAATGGGACCAATCTGCTTGTAAATCCCGTCCAACGATCCCTTATCCATGAACTCCATGCAGATGCAGATATTGGGATCCGAGATGAACGCGCCGTAGAAAGAGATGATGTACGGCGAATTACAGTCGTGCATGATCTGTAATTCCCGCAGAATCTGCTTCCTCACCGACGGTTTCGCCTCGATCAACACAATCTACGTGCGTGTGATTTACGTCGGAGGGGAGAGGCGAAAAAAAAAAGAAAAGAGCGGCACGACTGGGGGTGTATGAGTTTCAAATAAGATGTGCGGGTGAAGGGGGGTGCACCTTCTTGGCCATAATCGTCCCTGTGGGGGTATATGCTCAACCTTTTTAACGCTCCCTCCGTCCCCCTGCCCAAACTCCTGGATATCCTTCAAATCCTCATTCTTCAAATCCTCTCCAAAATCCGCGAGCTTCTCCGAAAGCGCATTATGGTACGTCTTCGACGCCGAAGCCGTCGGCAGAGCGGAGGACTATGGACCGGTCGAGACGGTCAGCATGTTCCCATCGTGATCGTGGGATGTGGTAGCGATTTTGGGTGCTTTGAGAGTTATCGGGGGCAGCCTCTTCTTTCCCCCCGACGGCTTGGTTGGAAGGGCCAGAGGTGGGTCGGGGGTCATCGTCACAGAGGATCGGGAGCGGGTTTGAGCTGGAGGGTTTTAAAGTTCCGTTTCTTGCGTATCAGGGTGGCCATGGGTACGAAAGCTGGAACCGAAGAGAGGGGTGGGAAACCCGAGAGAGATGTGAATCAGAATGCAGTTGAGTTCTCCGGAGACTTCAGCCTCTCGAGAACGGGGGCAGGAAGGGGGGAGGACATGGAAGACCAGAAGTAAGTCAAAGGCGCATCATGTTGCGCGCACGTGACTCCAACAACTTCCTCCGGGCGCTTACATCTCATCTTTACACAGGTCCACGAAGGGCGGGTCGCACAAAAAATCCAGTTTTACCAAATGAAACGAATACTTGACAAGAAATAATTTACGCCGAACACGGTGTTACAAACTACAACCGCTCAATTGCAGAAGATAGAACCGATGGAGACACCCTGGTACGGACCCAAATGGTCAAGCAAATTGCTCAAAAGCACATTCGGCACCGCATCAATCGTACACCCTCTCTCGGTGTTATCGTTTCCGCTGCACGAATTCCAGCGGTCAGACCCTCCAATATGAATCTCCCCACCAACGTGACTATACCCCATCCCGCGCCCAGGCACGATGGGTATCGGATCCAAATCATGGTTAACGCGTTTGAAGTTCCCGTTTATCTATCGGTGTTAATACCGTGAGAGATTAGTCCAACCGGGTCTCCGCGAATCGGGGAAAGTGAGGCTTTGTGTACTCGCCTTGGAGTTGAACCAATTCGCCCAGGCTGGGTTCCCGACCCTCGGCGTTCCATAAGTGACGCCTTTGACGGTCACCGAACTTGGCAAGTTCAACCGGAGATAAACCGTATCAAGCTCTGCGATAGCGCCTCCGAGTGAATGTCCGACCTACAAACGATCAGTTAGCGACCCTAACCCGATGCGAACAGAAACCTTGGACTTACAGTGACCACAGAAGTCGCATTCTTTGAGCTGATCAAATTCTTGACTTCAGTAAGGATGGTGGAGGCAGTAGTGCTGTGCGTGTCTCTGAACCCATTATGTACCAGGACATCGCCTGGGACTCCAGGGAACAGGCTGGGACTAGGTTTTACTTGGCCGATCCTCAAGTCATTGAGGACCGACAAACTAGATGGTTAGAGACCAAAGCCAACGCAACATAAACTCCTTAGTCTCCCTAATCGCACCAGGACGCACAATTGAGTTGGATCTGTCCCTTGATGAGAGACGACCACAGAATTTTGTGATGGCCAATACCCAACAAAGACTTAAGAGTCGACAGTAAGCGCATGCCCATAAAATGTTCTATAGCCTGCAGATATATAATACTCACAGAATGGTACACTGGCACCATTCCCGCCCGTCAAGGTCGGCTGGAATCCGGAAATGGCATTACAGGCCCCTGCAACGAAACAAACGATCCTCAACGTTAAAAATATTCGATCACGATCAAAATGGAAAACAAGCCTCAACTCACCTCCGCAACTCCAATTCTTGATCTTGGATGGTTGGCAATACGCGGCTCTCGCGAACTGGGTGAAAGGAGTGAAGCTTGATATATCCGCCGCCGACAACAGGCTAACGGCTCTGGTTTCTAGATCTCTTTCCGTAACCTCCGGGATCCCGGGGAGCGGAATCGCTTCAACGGAAGCGAAAAGTAATGTGGCTGTGAGGGAGAGAATGGAGGTGGTTGAAAAGAAAGATGGGAGCATCCTTAGTGGAGGGAACGAGGGAAGGACAGGTAGGGGATGTTATCCACGGGACGAACGAACGAACGCGACAGTAGGCGGCAAAGGGAGACCATGTCTGTATCCCTCGCTTACTTAAATGCTGGTGACGAATGCTGGAAGGGGCAAGGTCGGACATGTCGTGGGTAGCAAGCTGAGGGGTGGGGCCGAACAGAATCGAGCAACGGAAACGGAGTGTGAGAAGTCATTAGTTAGGGATCAACCCAGTACGAGAGCGATCAGAACGAGAACCCTCGTCAGAACTCTCGAATGGTCCAACGGTTCAACTCTTTTCACCTGGGGGGGAGCCGATTTGCCCTTGTTCGGCATCCCAGCGGCAGACACTAGAGTTGATGATCTCTACGTTGTCGCCCAGCCAGCAATGCGACCAGCGTTCGTTCATCAGAACCATTTGACAGCGAGAGTAAAGCCCGATGTTAAAGCGCTGGAGATCCATTGTATGCGTATTCGGGTGAGCAAGCATGCTTTGAAAACACCCGTTGATATGAGTTGGTGATTGTGCGATCACTATATGTGAACCACGTTGCGCGCGGTGCTGCCAACCCTGAAGACGCTGGGGTTAGGGATAATATTAATCTCCGTAGCAGGACCTCGGAAAGCGGAGAAAAGACAAGATATTGGTGGTGTGGACTGCTGGACGTGATGTGTATGCATCGTGATCGGAATTCAAGCCGAACATCGCCTGCAAGGCGGACCTTCATTATTGTTCTGTTACATTGGACGCAACACGGAGGACGAGCTACTGCTGTCCACGGACCTAGTATCCGGATGATTGACAACAGGAATCACTGGTAAATCGTGACGAGTCATGGTGCCAAGTGGCGGAGGTGGATCAACAGAAAACGCAGGGAGGGTTGTTCGGGTCACGAAGCCGTCCACCCCTCTTAGCTGCTCGTGGGGCGGCCCCCGGACAACTGCAAGAATAACGCAACGCCCAGGTGGTGGACCCTAGTCGGGCACAAAAAGAGACGCATCAGTAAGCATTTTTGCTGTTTCGTCGGTCCGGAGTTGTGAACATGTAGATGGGGAAAAACTCAGAAGATGGACAGTGTCGACATGTGAATGTTAAGACAGGGATAACTGAAGTGACAATTTTATCGTCATAGTATGCTTCGACGCGTACAAGAACAACCACAGGGGCTGAGGTTCGCGACGTTGGGGAACGAGAAAAAAAACGGTGAAAGAGTCACTCACAGGACTAAGCCCTTGTTTCCACTCCAGGAATCCCTCAATAGTGTCCAAGGCCTGCTCCCATGACCTGAAGGAAAAACTTGGAGAGAAAAAAGCGCGTTTGAGCCGAGGTGGCCAGGGATCGAGTGGGAGTCAATGGTCAAGGCCGTATTCCAGGTCCGCTCGGCACAATTCCGACGGATTGCAGGAGACCCCTAAGGGCGGCGGTTGGGGTTGGTATCTCGAACTGTGTTTCGACTCATGTAGATACTACCCACCGTCAAATTCCCTTCTGGGTCGTTTCGGTCACACTCAAGGCAAGGGAGATGCTACAAACATTTCAAAGAATACACGGAGGCGGCGTACGAATGAAGATTTACATCGGGGATACACGAGTCAATGAACTCTACGAATGGTGACCACATGGGCGAGAAGAAAGAAAAAAAAAAAAGAGAAAACGACCAGCCATCCCAAGACTCTCGGTCATCTACACAAGTCCCGGAACAAACCAATATCTGACTTTGGTCGCATAGAGCTCCCACTCTTCACCAAACCTATTCCTCATCTGTTCATCCTCCGCCACAGCTCTCGCGTACCCAACTCCTGCGGTGTAAACCCACCACGAAATCCACGCGCACTGTGTCGCGAACATCGCACCGGCTCGGTCAGACCCAACCGCGCATTCAATGATCCAACTTCCGTGTGTCATTCCCACGAACGTTAGTCCCGCCGTGAGACAGAGCGAACCAAGATACGCGGGATGTCGGACGAAGCTGTACGGCCCTGAGGTGACCAGTCGGTGCTCTGGTTTGATGCAGAGGTCGAAGGTGAAGAGTGATCCGAGGGCTTGATAACATCGCAGGCGAACGAAAGTTCCGAAGGCAGTTAGGAGGATTCCGAAGCACGTAATCGGGGTGACAGTGAGGTGGGGCATTTCACCGGTACGCGAGGAAGAAGGACAGAAGAAGGATGAAGCGAACTCGGGCGAGTCGCGTGGGGATCGGATGTAGT
>Ga0307517_10005762_pt1 | contig 18530 bp, 22 predicted proteins | sample 23_EM_MG_FD_194515 | JGI IMG/M metagenome (GOLD analysis project Ga0307517, IMG submission 194515) | Populus trichocarpa ectomycorrhiza microbial communities from riparian zone in the Pacific Northwest, United States - 23_EM | ecosystem: Host-associated > Plants > Roots > Unclassified | place... | reverse complement strand
GGTATCTTATCTACTTGGTATGAAAGTCTGCGAGTGTATTATCCAATCCACGCCGTGGCTCCATACCCGCTGTTAGCCACAGATATTGGGATACATACGATTCGTTGGGTTTCGGGGTATCCAACCGCCTTCTAGACCCTTTTGATAGTCCCACTCATCGGCGTTCTCAGCCTAATACTCGATCAATACGCAAATGCAATGGACCATGGTGGGCTTACCTTCCATGTCCAGAAAACCCAACCCTGTGCAGCCTCCCCGACCTCAATCTGTACTTCAAAATATCTGACGAAGAAAAAAGCATCAGAAATCTCGGGATGTAAGCTAAATAAATGGGACAGAAAATCCAACCTTCTCAAAAATTGCTTGTAGGAGTCAGTCCATCCACTATACGATCCTGTGTAGCCACTGCAACTGCCATGAGAGTACGTATCAGCTCCCGGATACCGAGTGTTATCCCATCGAGCACCGACTCCACGACCGTTGAGCCACCTGGCACAGTCTGTGATTGCGTTTGACCATTCGCCAAGGACAGTGTATAGATTTTGGGAAGAAAACGTCGGCATGCTTTGTTTGTATGTACAAGCGAACTGGAGTCGATTCAAAATTAGTCCAGACAACAAGGGACAAGGCAGAGGAGATGCACCTTAATGTGCTCATCAAATGATCTGTTGAGTTCGGCGTTGCTGAATATTTGATATTCGTGCTTAAATTCAAGTTCAGTGCACAGATAGATTGCGAATCGAGGGGCCTGCTTACAAAATCCATAAGAACGTTATTTGCTTCAGGAGGCCTCAAGAAACCAGTCCAGCTCTAAATCAACAAGTCAAGTTCCATTCGAGAAGCAAGAAACAAAAAATCACGTTGATTCCCAGAAAAGCATCTCCGATCATCACTTGGACTCCCAATCCAACAACTTCCCTCACAGCAGCGTAGCCATCCAGCCAAAACTGTCGGGTGACATTTGCCCAATCATCCCCACGATATCCCCCAGGTTCATTCAGCAACTCTATAACACTTACTTGGCTGCCCACCGTCTTTGCCAGGAATCTGACGGTGTCGACAGTGCGCGTGACATTGGACTTGTTCAACGCCCAGACTGGGCTGTTCGTCAATTGTCCAGAATTATCGTACCCGTTCTGGGATCCTGGTGCACCATGCAGGTCGACGATGACATTAATGTTGTATTTCCTAGCCCAAGTGAGTGCACGTAGGAAGTAGGTCCATGCGCCGGTAACATAAGGTGCTGCGGAAGTCGACTCTGAGGTGTCCGAGGAAGTTAAAGGGATAGACCAGTATCCGATAGGTATTCTGTAGACACCACTTTTAGCGAAATTCTCGAAAACGTAATTTCAAATTCTACCTGACATGATTAAGGCCCGCAGCCTGGATCTGAGCAAAGTCATCTTCTGTTATCCACTAACCAAGACGATTAGAGAAATAAATCGAATTAGGGAAAGTCCGGAAACGCTTACGGATTCCCAGTGCTTCTTAAGTATGCTTTCCGCCGTTCCCCGATCTAAAAGTTGACCAAGAGTATATTCGTCAATGATCCTGTCATTTCCAGTGCTCTCGAAAACGCTAGGGGTGATCCAGGGCTACTCGACGTCAGATTTACGAAAAATGGAGAACGGACGCTGATAAGTACCTCTAAAACCAGCCATCCACCACTTTAATTCCGGTCAGTTTCGAATCATTGGAACTTGAATGAGGTGTAACAAACATGTTGACTCCTCTTACTTTGTCCCTGCCATAGGTAAATGGCGTGGGGGTTGAAGAGGGTAAGGAAGTTGGTTGAGGTGTCATTCCGGTATTGGTCGAACCTCCGTGTGGAGCCTTCAGGACTGCTTGATTACGTGGCTGAAGTCGACATTGTCGTCTTGCAGCTTCGGTGTCGTCTACACAAAGGAACCAAATCATAAGATAGAGCCCTAGAGGAATCAGCATTCTGTCAAGGGCTGGCTTTGAGCAAGAATGCGGCAGGGGGGGTGAGCGGGTGGACTATCAAGAAGAAGAATCGAAATCGACAGGAGATAAAGAGCAAAATGAAGATTTCATGAAGCCCTTCTATTTAAGCAAGCTAGCCGGACCTGCCGATAAGTTAGCAAGGGCAACATTTGGAGACACGAGGCAGGAGACGGCTATTACGATACCCCACGCACCAGTAAGGAGGTACCAGACCTGTGCAGGTATAACTTGGCGTTACGGACACACACACGAGGCCACCGTTCTAGTTGTCAGGATCAGGCTAATTCGGCTGTCCAAACATAGCAGTCCGGCTCAGCGGACCGTAATTGCTGATGTCGCTTCCCACTCTCCGCCTTTCTACTAGACACCATCTAAAGGCCCTTGCAGCAATCAGGATACGGGGCCAGTCTGTTAGGCTGTTCTCTGAATGGCAACCAAGAAAAGGTACATGGGAGTTCCAGCTACTTCTATCCCAAATCTCTCACACTCTCCAGACTCGGAATGGAAGAAATATTGTACCCCCGTCCTCTCTGGTCTCCTTATTTTTGGTCTCAGTCTAACTGCATACGAATTGTAATTGCATCTTCCTTAGATTTACTGCCTTTTGAAGGATTTACAGATACCAACGCTTTCATGGCGCCATGACAATGTGGCCACCCAAAATACGGCAGAATCTGCGTAAAGGTCTTTATGCCAAACGAAAAGGTGACTTTGCTACCGCTCTGTTGTATCTTTCCAGGTAAGTAAAATATTATTTTCCAGCTGTTTCTTAGGTATACCTCTGTCAGAGCATGGGACGACACCAGAGATGCACCACTCGACACTCTAGGTCCCGATCCACTTTTAAAGTTGAGTGGAGTTGCGATTACTTTTGCTGGCGCTCTCGAAGATGCCGGACTAAGGGAACAAGCCTACATCACTTACCAACGGGGCCTGCTCCATATGGTCGACAGAGCATCGGAGTCGCCGCAGAATTTAACTCTACCGGACAAAATAAGAGCACTGTCCATTGCGTACAAACTTGGAGAGTTAGCCAATACTCTGAAAAGACCATTGGCTGAAGAAGAAAAATGGCTAACCCTCAGTGCGGAGGCCTTGTTAGGAATTATGCCACAAGGAGCTGCACACCGCAAAGTGGAGCAAAAAACCTTCGAAGAGCTTGAGCTGCCGTCCTGGGCGATGTTGAATGATTTTTCTGCCCCCTTCGAGGCTTTAGGAAGTTACTATGCTCGGACAGGGAAACCCGAGTGTGTTCGGTTCTGCGGCAATTTCGTTGCTCTGCTTATTCTCCTATTAGGTACGCGTCGCTACTGTACTTGCAGGCAGTTGCTTTTATCCTTTCCGACTCCCGGCTGTCTTCAACCGTCGAGGGTAAATGCAGAGGTTGGGTTCTAGTTCTCCTCGATTCCAATTTGTTATGACTGACGTCTCTTACAGCAGCTCAGCTCTTGGGCAACTTGACAGAGGTCAGACTACGTGGGCATCCTAGTGACAATATCCCTCCAGATGTCTTGGCTAGTGAAGAAGCTCGTCTCAAAGCTGCTTTGAAGCTAATTCGAGCAGCACGGGACCCAGTTTCTTTTTCTCGACATGACGTTTGCGAGGAGACCTATGCCGTATTGCTGTATAATTTCGCTATGGTCAGACAGGCAAGTTGACTTTCGGAATGTGCATTAGAATGGCGCTGATATCTTGCTAGTTCGCTGGAGATGTGGACGCCGCACGAGAGTATTTGCAAAAAAGTTTGCATCAGGCCGAAACCATTAACATGCAGGAGGGAATATCAAATGCTCAAGCAGCTCTTTCGAGACTCGATTCATCTAAATAAAGAGATATGTTTTGGGTTATGGTGTTTATGTTAGATTGTCAGCGACGCTACGGCACTTGTTATCAATGATGAGTCCGGATTTATTATCAGTCCACAGAATGCCAAAAATATTTTTACATTTAAAGTGTGTCGATATGTATACCTATATCGAGAAGTAACTGGATTGGATGTGTTGAGTTGTGATTACATAGACGAAGAAAAACACTAGATCATGCATCAGAAGGGGAAATGACGAGCCCTATAGTTTCCCCATCGCATCCCAGTGGAATGACGACGGTTCTCTTTCTCGGCTCGGGCAACTTTGACTCTTGAGTACCTCCACTGCTCACAGTCCTCAGGCTTCTTCCCTTTGGCAAAAACTCGCCTCTTAATACACACCCTCAAGGCGTCATTTCGGTTGTCAACAACTGTCTGCTTCAGCTCCCTTGCACGTTGCCTTGCCTTCCTTGTTCTCTCCTTCAATTCCTCCTTCGCCGCACGAACAATATCACCACCTTTCTTCTTCAATTCCTTTGCACGTTTCTTAGCTCGTTCGTTGCGGAGCACGACCTCCTCATTCAAATTCTGGATCTGCTCTCCCAGTGCACGGGCCTTCCCCTTGGATTGCTGGATGACACTATCAGTGTGTTCGATGAACGACGTCAAGAGGTCATCTGCAGCGTCGACAATGTCTGCAAAGTCGTTGCCCAAAGTCTCAGTCAACGCTTTAGTGCTCGCATCGAAAGCATCTGAAATCGACTTTATGTGGTTTAGGACTGTGGGCTCAAAAGTGGCGTCCTTGCCGGTAACGGAGCTTGGAGAGGTAGAGGGTATGGCCGCGAAGCTCTTGGATGAAGATAGGGTCGAAAGTGAGGCAACCGTCTGGGTGACTTTCGACAAAGACACTGCTGAAGACCGTATAATAACGTCAGTCGATGGCTTCTGCGAGTCTGGGATCTTGATAGAGCACGAAGCGGAATCTGCGATAGCTTTGGAGGTGGGAGGAACAATGAGGCTTATCGAAGATGGAGAGGTCACAGAGATTGCAGTGGATCGGGAGTCGTAAATAGATAATGCCAATTGTTCGAAAGAGCTGATGCTATTTTCCTTGACTTGGCTGAATCCAGAAGGCCCAGCAACTGAGCGATTAGGAGGGGCAAGTGTTTGCCAGACCTGACTGATACCGGAAGAAGGCGTGCTAATGGTTGGGGTAGGAGAAGGTGTCGGCGGTTGGAACATCGTGTTGAGAGCGAAACCCATAACCACTGACATCACTCCAAGACTTCTCGACGGTTAGTGATACAAAAGGACAAGTGAAGCAGGAACATACAAGGTTACGGCGTTGACTGACTTGATCTTTTCTGCGAGTTGCTTATGAGAGGGGTTGTACTTCTTGGGTTCGTCCCCTATACTGGAGAGTAATTCATAAACACGTAGCGGCTTGATGTCTGTAATGGATTCGCTATCAATCACTGAAGAATTACCGCCATCCAACTGCAAGGTGCTAGTGGTTGATATACCAAGCAGATCCCAATCATCTTCCGCAGCCTGGCGTATGACAGTGTTATCGCATTCCAACTTCGGGGATGAGGGAACAAGGACAGGGAGGAACGCATCATGTAAACTGAGGGCAGGGAGTTCAGCGGTTGGCAGATAAACAATGGCCAATGAACGACGGGTAGAGGTTGTGAAACCATCCTATCGGGGTAAAACATTAACTAAAGGCTACAAGGCATTGAATGATTCTGATCATACCGTTTCGTCCTTCAGCGAATCCTCGCTAGTTCGGTCCAAAATGTTTATCGATTCATAAAAACTCAGATCGTCATTAGACCTTTTGACGAATTGAAGGCTTTGCACTGTTCGACCGTCCTCGAGGCTGTTCACAAATTCATGGCCAGATGCCGAAATGGCCTTTTGAATGAGATTCTGAACGAATTGCCATTTAATCGAGGAAGAGGTGCCATAGAGGATAATATCCAATTCGATGGGTGCATCAGGACCGATAGTTGTATTCTCGTTGCGCTGGACTTCGGGTGTAGGAAAAGAACCCTGGTCGCTAAGCGGTAGAGACGATGACTCAGACGCTGGGGACTCAACGACATCAATAGCGTACGGGACGACGTTGCCAAGAACAGGGGAAGGAACATCTTGGTATGACCCATTCAAGTCATCCCGGCTATTCAATGGATCGGGGAAAGACAAGCGAAGGTCTCGAATGGATGTGTGGGCGCTGGAATTGGGCTGACCAGGGACACTGGAACGGGATGCAATGAGTGTGCCAACGAAGCTCTGATCCAGAGCTTCCTTCACTCGTTTCTCTTCCTCTGCGACAAACGGGTCAATGACCTCGGTGGCATTCGGAATGAACCCTAGTGCGGTGGGTCCAGTCCCTGAGGGGGGCGATAGTGGCACTGGATACATGCCGGTGAGAGAATCGATTGGTTCCTCACCGCTATCGGAGACAAATCCTTCCCATGCCTCTACATCGCCGCCAATGGAGCTCTCGGTACTGAACGATGAACGGCGTGAGTGTGGTACCGAGCTGATTTCATCGCGATCACTGTCTTGGTCACTAAGAGATACATTATCGTCGGATTCACGACCGCTGGAGATGTCCAGCCAGTCAGAGTCAGAGGAGAGAGAGAGCTCAGACATTGAAGTGGGAGTCAAGAAGGAATCACAAGGGCTTGCTCTGAGAAAGAGGTATGCCTTCATATGGGAATTATGCTTCCGTAATCAAATCTATTGGGAATGTCCCGCTCCCAGTACAAATATCACTAGTACTTGTAATATTGTGACTACTAGACCGTTCAGCCAAGGTCTTGCACATACAACCTTTCAAATATACGATTTTCCTGTCGTGTCAACCACGTAGTTGATTACCTTATCCGAGTTGATTATGACACCCATTGTCAGATGATGATGATTGACTCAGCAAGTATGTTTGGTCGTCAGTGGTTGACATTGGCCTGATCTCCATAGATTTTTGTTCTGCAGACGAGTACGTTTCGCATAGAGATTTGCAAATATTCCCACTCTTGCACCGGCATTTTCCAAAAGGGAGTTTGGGCTCAGGAGTACTTTACGCGTTCGAGTCATGTATAAAATATGATCAATTAATCACAGACCTCAAGAAGTAGCTGTCCATCGGGATGTTCCAAAAGGCCGGCTTCTTTGATCTTCTTAAGTGCACCAAGAACATGACTGCCGTCGGTATGCTTTGAGCCATACAAATACGACCCGCTTATAGAGAGCAGAAGGCATGCTCCAAGAACAAGAACTTCGTGTGTTGTGGGATCAATACCGGTTTCAGCTTGATAATTCAAGCCGCGCGAAACTGCGTTGTAGAAGGCTGAAGAGTTACAAAGATGGTGCTTCACGACGGCAGCAGAGATTAATGAGGGATGAGATATTCGTTCGAGGGGGTTACAAACGCATCTTCCAGCGGCGAGATCGCTGCAAAGCAATTCTTCGAATTCGTTTTTGAGGGCATAGACGATCTGTATCTGGGTTGGATTACCTCATAACCGGCGACAGAATTTTTATTTGAATTTTTGAGGTTGACCAGAGCGCCTGTGAGTTTGTCAATCTGGGTAGGAGATTTTTCGATGAGCTCCAAGTAGATTATAATGAGGTCAGAGATAGTTGGCAGTTCAGGATGAGCACGGATAAGCTCAAGCAACATTGTGGAGGTTGTCACGTCTCGAGCTGTTTGCTCGTGTTTTGACTTGTTGCAACTTGAATATCTTCAAGTATACGATACCAAGACTCTTAGCCTATACTCCGTTCTTGTTTCTACTTCGTGATGAGGATACTATTATATCTGGTGGTGGCCGTTATCTTGCTGCCAGTTGTGGCTTCAGTGGCTGGAACTCTCCTTCTGGTTGTTACCAATCCTCCTTCAGGCGGCTCCTTTCATCATAATCTATTATGTTTCCTCAACACTTTGAATCTCGCCCTGGGTGTCTATTCGAATGTCTCTGATGCTGAGTACCATGCTGCTTGGTTTGCTTATCGAGCAACAGCCAACCTTCCAACCGGATTCGGGATGTCTCTGATGCTGAGTACCATGCTGCTTAGTTTGCTTATCGAGCAACAGCCAACCTTCCAACCGGATTCGGGATGACATTTCAGTGTTTTGGTATCGGTGCTTGTTAGTTTCATTTCCTCAATCTTCTTCTTGTAATAATTTTCGCCCAGCGACATATACCAGCGCAGATATTCGAATAGCGGTTTTCAATGCTAACCTCGAGATGACTTTGAATGCACAGAAGAGCAAAACGCAACGAAAGCGGTCAGCTCTCAAGGTCAAATCCCTGTCCAACTTATTACCCGTGGCGACTGATCATGTTCCAGAAATTTCGTAACGGGCGTCGTTTCCCCACTCTTCCTAACTCCGAACCTATCCCTTCTATGTCAACAACGAATAATGAATACGAATTCCCCATTGTCCCCATGCTCAAACTTGAAACAGAGGTCCAGCCCGTGTTATTATCCGCTTTACCCCATCTGGACCAGCTGAACTCATGGGTATCGTTTCGCATGAGATCATACTCACCCTGGTTATGACGATCACTTCCAGGTCCATGCTAGGCGACAGTGGGGGACATTCTTATATGATGGATTTTGTTGAATAATTCATAATCTTTTCTCTTCCTTCTAGTGTTGTCTGTCTTACTGGCGATATCTGGGCTTCAAACTATAGCAACTGCATAATGCAGATGAAGCGAGCTTTCTTAAGAGGCTAAATAATTTATTTGAGAATTCAGGGGCTAGAAAAACAACCACCTTTATCCTATATGATTGACCTGGCAAATGATTCAATATACGACTGGTGACCTTCGGACTTCCTTCCCTCGCGATCACCTCCGACGCATTCTACTTGCATCTCCTACGAAGTCTTTCCTCATGGAACTAGCTGGTGAAAAGCAGTGGGCTGTTCAGTGTTCACAAAATTCCTGACCCGAAGGATCTTTTACCCATTCTTGCAGGCCAATTGCCTATCATCCAAATTCGGAAAACAACATGATTTTGATGCGTGGTTTGTTGATCTGATAAGCGCCCTAGGCTGAAAAATTGCAATTGAAAGGGTACCAAAAAATAAGTACAGTAAGTTTTGGGCACTGGGCAGATAATACAGGACCCCGGTTTTTATAGGTAGAGCCCTGATCCCGATCCGGACAGATTTCGTCGAATTTCGGGAAAAGGCTGGAAAGAATTTTTTTTAAAAGCTACGGACAAAAGTTGCGCAGCGCCGAAAAACTTTCGAACTCCGTGACCAAAAATAAGACAATTCAGACAGAAAACTTCGCCAAAATTGGACTAGGTTAGGTGAAAATCCGGACAGAATCGACGAAAAGGCTCCGGACGTGACCCTCCTGCCGATCTGGCCTTTGCCGGGGTCCTCATAATACCGCCACTTTGTTTATCGTTTCACCCCTGGCCAATTTGCCATTAAAGACGCTCCCCAATTTAATACTGATTGTGTAGTTACTAGTAGCGCGCTAATCAATCCAGATCAACTGCAGGACGTCCCGGCGCTAAGCGGAAGCGGGCCGGCTTGCCGAAATCAGACATTGCGATCACTCTTCAGTTGAACGTTGGTTTACCCATTTCCTGAAACTTTGTCTTGCAGTCCCTGCTTGTTAGATAGAGTGTTTCGCCATTCTGCGACTGTCGTTAATGGAACAGCAGATCGAACAAGTTGTCAGAGCGATCTCCATTGCCTTTGATCAAACACAGATTTCGTTACACCAAGAGGCGCTGGCGTATCTTTCGACGATTCAAACAAATGCGAATGAAACCTGGAGTCTGGCATTGAAGATTTTCATTGATCAAAATCCAGATGGATCCAGGAAATACCCACCTCAAGCTCGATTTTTCTCCCTTCGTGTGCTGGACGAATTCCTGGACAACAGGTGAGCCACTCATCGATTTTTTCTTCAGATGACAGCGAATGCTCGGATTTCGAGTTTCTGTGTTGAACTCCCCCAATTTTTTATGACAGTCACTGACATGGACACCGACTAAGCATTTGTTTACTCAGATTCGAGCGTTTTGACGATGAGTCATTTCAGACTCTCCAACAAGCTTTGGTCAATTACATCCAGTCCGAATACGTTTTGGGCCCTGCAGAAGCTAACGCTACGTGTATGTCTTCCACGCGTCCGTAGACAACTTTCTTACACTATAATTCCAGTCATCCGCAACAAATTCTCGCATACTTTAACTCTTTTCTTTTTGTGCACTTACACTGAGCAGTGGCCAACCTTCTTTTCCGATCTCTTTATGCTCATCCAGACAGCGGAACAAAGGTCACAGAGAGGCTTTAACCGACACCTTTCTTTGTTGTTTTTCCATGTCGTCCTTGAAATATCAGGAGAAGTCGCGGATCAATTAATCAAGTCTGCCAGAAGTTTCAATGCACAACGACATGGACGCGATGGAAGGGTCCGAGATGGAGTCCGAGAACGTGATGCTGCGAAAATCAACGAAGCAGTGTTGACAATTATCTCGGATCGGACAGAACATTTGTCTGAACTAAGAAAGAACCCAGGTGCTGCGACGGACCAGAAGGAGCTGGATCATGTTATTGAGGTGGTAGATTGGGGTGTGCGTGCCTTCAGCTCTTATGTTGGTGCGTCCACTGTCTCGTCATATCGCAAACATGCGTTGCTGACATTATCATAAGGTTGGATTGACATCAACCTTACGATCACACCAAGTACTGTGCCGCTCCTATTCAACCTCGTGGCCGATCCCTCGCTGCCAATTCGATTAGCGACGTCTGTGTCCCTTCTCCGCATCGTCTGCAAAGGGTTAAAAGAACCGAGTGATAAGCTGCAACTCCTCAAAGTTTTGTCTCTAGGTCAAGTTCTAGATGCACTAGAATCAAAAACGCGTCTACAACAGCTTGAACGTGGCGAAGATACAGATGAAGGCGAAGAGTCGTATAGAGAGGCCCTCGGAAAGCTACTCAATGCTTTTGGCCAAGAATTAATGAAGTTGACTGAGGCAAGTCGTATACATTGACTTTACCGCTCATTTTCAATATCCGGACTTAGGAAACCCTTCCTGAAAATGTCAGAGATGAAGCTACAACATATCTTACCCAAGTTCAACCTGTCATGCTCCGGTTCTTAGCCGATCCATATGACGATACGTGCTCGACTGTGTTCCCCTTCTTATCAACCATTCTGGGTTCTGTAAGTTTTTAATTCGTTTATCTCCAATTCGAGTTGTGAACTCCGTCTTTACAGTATAAGCGGGCTCGTAAAGTAAGCTCTGGGCCGCTCGACGAGTCAACACGCTCCTTCCTTGTTTCGCTCATGGATGTCATTCTGACAAAATTGAAGTGGGATGAGGACCCTGAGCTCGATGATGCGGACGAGGATGATACTGCTGAATTCGAGAAGATGCGAAAGGTAGGCCCCTTTCCGTCGCATTGATTATTTGCTTCATCATGGTTTGCTCAAGGAATTGCGGGTTTTCTTGGATTCAGTCCTGGCAATTGAACAAAAGCTCGTCACGGAAGCCGTTCGACAAGTTGCGTCGAACACTATAGCTGCGTATAGCTCTGGGGTATCATTGAAATGGAATGATGCCGAGCTGGGGATTTATCTGATCTATCTGTTCGGCGAAATCAACAGGAGTAGGTAGAAAGCTTCATATTGTTAAATACGAGCTAACCAGCCTCCAGGTGGCGGAAAGGGACGTACAGCATTTTGTCAAGCACCTTTGGTAGATCGGGATAAACGAAAACTCACAGATTATTCTGAATATCCTTTGACACCTCTTGGCGACATGCTGTTTGCATTGGTTCAATCAGGGATCTCATCCTTTCCCAGTAGGGCCGTCTCAGCACAGTTTTTTGAGACGGTTTCTCGATATACGGACTTCTTCAAAGTTCGAAAAGATTGCATTCTACCCACCCTGGAAGCCATGGTGGATGCCCGGTACGACGCAAGCTGCTGGTTCTCTTGGTTTTCTTGCTAACATATGGTTACCCAGCGGTTTGCACAACGATAATATTCGATATCGACTTCGACTCTTCTATTTTTGCCACCGTTTCATCAAGGAATTAAGAAACGACATACCGCCAGACATTGTGCCCACTGCTATTGCAAGCATGCGGGATCTTCTTCCAATCGTTGTGGAAATTCCAGAACCTGAGGAGCCCGAAACCGATCTTCTGTCAGAAGCAATCAAGGATTCAACATTCAATTCACAACTTTACCTCTACGAAACGACAGGCACTCTGTGTTCTTTGATCTTCAAGACTCCTGCGGAACAGGCAGCAATGTTGCTTTCTCTAGTTAAACCTTTGATGGACGATCTTTCCCTCAATTTTCAGGCATTCAGATCAAATGGATCGTCCGATCTCATTCCTATTGTTCGAGTTCATCATGTTATCATGGCTCTTGGCAACATCTCAAAAGGTTTTCCTGATTACCCAAATCCTGTGCCACCAAATTATATCCTTCCTCCAATGGAGGTCTTCACGGAAATAGCACAAGCTATCCTTGTATGTTTGGAGGCGATGAACATCTTCAAGGCTATCCGAGACGCGGTACGTCTACTCTACTTCGGTTAAAAAATCAACCGTGTTTCTACCTTTTTCATTAGACAAGATTTGCTTTCGCAAGAATTTTGGCAACTGCTGGACCATCAGTCACCCACTTTATCCCGCCGTTGATGAGCAATTTATTGACACATTTCGAACCCTCGGAACTGGTTGATTTCATGAACTTCATAGGCCTCCTTATCCACAAACTCCAGGTTCGTCGATCTTTGCTTTGAAACACTGTTCTTAAGTCCATATAGAAAGAAATGTTCGGCGTTCTGGATCAACTGATTGGTCCTCTGAATACTCACATTGCAGCCATGCTATCGGAACCAATATCGGGCACAGATGAACAAAATGCGCATAATGAAACAAAGAAAGCCTATGTTGCCCTCTTGAACAACATTATGGCTTCAAAGCTTCAAGGGGTTTTTATTTCTGACCGTAAGTTGACTTGGCCTTTCGCTCTATGTTTTTTTTTTAATTCGAGCTTGAAAAGGTAATTATTCTGGGTTTGAAGCTTTGACCGAAATGATGCAACGATTCGCCGAAGATGTTTCAGATCCGGCCAACCAAAAAGTTGCTGTGATCTTCTTCAGTCGATGTGTGACCACTTGGGGACAACCCTCTCCAGATATGGCATCAAACGGCCAGCACGGAGGGAGTGAAAGTTTACCAGGTTTCGAACGATTCATCTATGAACGCTTGATCCCTACAGCATTCCGTATCCCATCTCTACCTAATTTCAACCCAAAGGATGGACAAATGATGGTCGTGAGTCTGATTTACACTCGCGACAACTAGAGAGAGATTCACTAAGGTCCACAGGTTCTAAACGAAATTGCAAACTTGCTGCAAACCATCTGTAAAATTCGAGGAGAGGAAGCATATACATTCTTCTTAAACATATTCTTTCCTTCTCAGAATTGGCCAACAGAAACGGCTACGGACTTTACCACAAAACTTCGCGGTCTAGATGGAAAGAACTTCCGAAAATACTTCATGGATTTAATTCGTTCCTCCCGTTCACAGTCTTAGTCATCCCTAATTTAATGCGTTCAATAAACACAGGGTCACATTCATTCAGTTAATACTACATAAACACACATTTTGTCATTATATCATTTCCAAATGTGCTATCTTTACATAAGTTGATCATAACAAGAACAAACCTGAATTCTTCATGTAATCGCGGTCGTCTAATTGATCCATTACACACACAAGTTCTGAAGCAGATTGTATTTGTGACGGACAAGTATCATGACAACTGGTGTGTAGCTTTTATTGTTTCTGTTGGGTGGGTTTTCATCTGACTTTTCACATCAGTTCGTCGACGCCCCCACAAGATTGTAAGTAAAGCGCGTCATTCTGTAAATCAACACTTAGATTCATTTCCAGGCGCCGCCGAAAAGGGTGTGAAGATTTTCTTCGTAATTCGTTCTTGTCTTACTCTCTTCAGCATGGTCCAGATTTTTCGGCTGAAAAGACATGGGCCCAATTATCAGAGAATATTCGCGAAATCCAAAAGCAGAATGCCTGTAACTTGTCATTCGAAGAGAATCACCGGTTTGCATATAATATGGTACTTAACAGACATGGTGAGATGTTGTACAATGGTGTCAAACAACTGGTGGTCGAGAATCTTGGAACAATGGCCAACGAGCGAATAATTCCATATTTTCCCTCTGGAACCAAGGACGCAATTGTGCAAAACACAGAGGATAGCCTGTTGTTGGCTACAGTGAAGAAGGTATGGGAGGAACATAAGAACAACATGGTTAGACTTGGCCAAATCTTGAAGTACATGGTGAGTCTGGATCGTAAATGTGTTTATGGATTTAATCATGTATTGTACTTCTAGGATCGAGTGCATACCTCTTCTGCCAACGTCCCTCCAACCAATGAGCTAGGTTTATATCTCTTCCTGGAATGTATAATGGAATCTCCAATAGTGGACCATCTCATCTCGGCTATCCTTAATCAAATACGACACGAACGCGATGGATTTGATATTGCTTCGTCCGTTGTGAAGGGCTGCGTCGATATATTTCTCAGTCTTCAGGCGGACCACTCTGTTACAGTCTATAAACAAATGCTGGAACCGCAGATCTTGGAACATAGCCTAGCTTTCTACAGCCAGGAAGGGAAACACCTCCTGAATACATATGACTCAACGGAATTTTTGAAGCGCGTGGGTTCATAATTTGTTTCGTTGTGCCGTTGTTGAAATATTCCAGGTGGAAATTCGCTTCCAAGAGGAGGACCGTAGAGCACACCACTACCTCTCAAGCCAAACGGCGCTTCCCCTCCTTCAAATTCTAAAGGACAACCTTCTTACCCCACATCTACCAAGCGTCATCTCAAAGCCCAATTCCGGATTCGATATGATGATCGATAATAACAAGTTCGACGATCTCTCACGGCTATTCAAGCTTTGTGTCATGGTGCCAACTGGCTTGCAATACATCAAATCTGCTCTGAAGGATTCCATAATACGGAGGGGAAAGGTTATCAACGAGGGGTCAATCTCCGAAGAGTATGTGGATGACGAAGATGACGCTCGGGAAATAGAAAATAAGGGATACAAGGGAAAAGGGAAGGGTCGGCTTCCGTCCACAGGTGTCCAACCAGCAATGCTTTGGGTCCAGGGCGTCCTGGATCTAAAAGACAGATTTGATAAAGTATGGACGACATCCCTACAAACCAATCGTGATATAGAAAGCTCTATCAACGGGGTAGGTTTTCTCTTTTCTATGGCTACGGGTCTCAGAGTGAAATACCGGGCAGGCCTTTGAGTCTTTCATAAATCTGAATGACAAGTGCTCGGAGTTTATTTCCTTGTTCATCGACGATCATCTCAGGAAAGGACTGAAGGGGGTGAGTAAAACGATTGCATACAAGGAATCAAAGTCTTGAATTTCATCTAGAAATCCGAGCTGGAGGTCGATGCGGTCCTGGATAAGACGATAATTGCATTCCGCTTCATTACGGAGAAGGATGTTTTTGAGAAATATTACAAAGGGCACCTCTCCAAACGACTTTTATATGGTCGATCTGTATCCGATGATGCAGAGCGGGGTATGCTCGCTAAATTGAAGACGGAGTGTGGTTATCAATTCACCCAGAAAATGGAGGGGATGTTCAATGATATGAAACTATCAGCAGAGGCTACCACTGATTATATGAAAAAAGCAAGTGTAAGTGTGGTTCAGTATCTGAATAGCGGTCTTATATTCTAATAACTTACAGGTTCCCGAGGTTGAACTGAGTGTCATCATAATGACTTCGGGTGCTTGGCCAATGAATCATTCACCATCGCCATGCATATTACCGGCTCACTTGATGAGGGCGTGTAAATCCTTTGAACAATTCTACCTCTCTCGACACTCAGGCCGCCGACTAAATTGGCAATATTCTCTAGGGAATGCAGACTTGATTGCCAGATTCAAGACACGAACTCATGAACTTAACGTAGCAACTTTTGCTATGACCATTCTCTACCTTTTTGAAGACTTACTCGACGACGACTTATTAACATATTCTGTGAGTTATAGCAATGATACATTTTGATTATTCTTATTGTTGGTATCGATAGGAAATAAAAGAAGCCACTGGAATTGACGAACCAGATCTCAAACGACACTTGCAGTCACTAGCTTGTGCAAAGTACAAGATTCTCAGAAAGCATCCAGCGAGCCGGGATATACATTCCACCGATTCTTTTTCTTTCAACAGTGGTTTCACATGCCAAACAAAGAAGGTTAAAATCGCTACAGTCACATCTAAGCTTGAAAACATGACTGAAAGAAAGGAAACACGTGAACGAGTCGATGAAGGGCGGAAATATATGATGGAGGCACGTCGGCTTATTTTATATCTCTTCACAACTAACTTCTTCTTTCAGGCCTGCATTGTCCGTATCATGAAAGACAGAAAGCATTTGTCACATAACGATCTTGTTCATGAAGTTACTTCGCAATTATCATCCAAATTCCATCCGGACCCACTTTCCATAAAGAGGAGAGTGGAACATTTGATTGAGGTATGTCCTTCCAGTCGTACAAATGATGATATTACTGAATAATACATCCAGAGGGAGTACATATCTAGGGGCGAAGACCGAAAGTCGTATAACTACATTGTAAGTGACAATCGCTTTGAAGTAAATATTACGACATCACTAAGTCTTCTCGTGTAGGCATAGCGTTTTCGACTCACATTATAACGATGTATCGTGTTGTATAATAGCATCCTCATGTAATATCCGTTGGCAAAGTACGGGAAGAATAATACTCATCATCATCGGTAATATAAATTAAGTGTATCTACGACATCAAAGTTCATCCCTTGTACTTGTGGGGGATATTTGGAAGGCATCACTGATTTCTGTAGAAAATGTGGTCAATAAAGTGAATTCGAGCGTTGTTGAAACAGATGCAGTTCGAAAAGCCAGTTAATGATAGAGACTTACTCCGACGCATATCTGATGATATATCGACAGGTAACACAACGTTATACTCCACATACAAATCTCCTTTAGAATTTTGCATCCCAAAAATAGGCATCCCTTCGCCCTTCAGTACTTGTACAAATCCTGTGTATAATATAGGAGTTATTACAATGAAAGGTTGGAGATGCATATATACCTGGTTGGGTCACCGCTTTTCTTGTCAGATGAAGATTTCGGCCGTCAAGGTGGGTGATGTTCTTCTCAAAACCGAGGAGGGCCTAAAATGTATGAGCATTGAACAAAAACGCAGAACGACTTGTGTACCTCGGAGATGCTTATTGTCTGCTTCCAATACAAGCTAGATTCCTTTCTCCTGAATCCTCCTTTGTCCTTCTTGCTTCTCACTCTCAAGACGATGTCTCCAGCTTCCCAGTCTGGGCTCTCGTCTGCTTCGCCCTCGAAGACAACCTCATGGCCATCGGGCATACCAGGCACTATGTCCAAGGTATAATGGGCTGTATAATCCACAACTTTCTGGCCTTGGCAATGGGGGCATCTTCGTTTGATTACCTTTCCTGCGCCACCGCACTCATCGCATGTCACTGTGCTCTGAGCATACATACCCGGGAATATTTGTTGCTTTACAAGCTTAACGCCCGCTCCGTTGCAACCTGTGCAGGAATGAATATCTCCATCTGACGCTGCTCCAGAACCTCGGCAGTGATCGCAAAGGATTCGCTTCTTGACCATAAACTAAAAATTAAGATGTTTAGGGAGGCAGAATTGTAGTCGAGAGAAGAACTTGCATCGACGCTCGCACCCTTGTATATATCAGCCAATGAAACTTCAAATTCAGTTAGTGAAGAAGGGCCTCGCCGTGTCTGCTGTCCTGTATCTGCCTTTTGCGGTAAAATTCCAGTGGAATTATAAAATATAGCAAAGACGCACGACCACCGAAGAAACTTGAAAAGATATCAAAAGGATTCTGATGGGGATGATGATGACCTTCTTCCTGGGCTTTCAAACCATCCTAGACGCTTCTAAATTGGGTTGGAGGTAACAATTGGATGGAATGGTCTGACCTCGCCGTATCGGTCATAAGCTTTTCGTTTCTGAATATTATAATTGTATTTAGAGCAAGTTTATATAAATGAAGGGTACTCACCTCATCGTCTGACAAAACTTCGTATGCTGGAATGCCTTGAATGAGAAGACCAAGTTTAACCACAAAGGTGCCATGGACTCACCCCGCGCAATTTGAACGAACCGTCCTTCGGCATCCGGTTCTTTGTTTTTATCTGGATGGTATCTCTTACTGAGCCTTTTATAGGCTGCTCTAATGTCTCTAGACGATGCCGATTTATCCACTGCACGAATAGTTTGAGGTGGGCATTAGGACATGGTTGAAAGACGCACCATCCAGTATTTTGTAGTAGTCTGCTGCTGACACAAATACGATCAGAAATAGTACCAGCCATATCCGTGAAGCCATTAGGATCGTGGTGAAGGTGTTACAGATTGTGCTACTTATAAATTTCTGGACAACGAGGTGTGTAAGTTGGTAACGTGTCCCCCGTGTTGCCATCCACGTGATGGCGTATTTATGGAGATTTCACATCTTTCATATGTAAAACAGGGATAAGAGCAATTCATTTGTTATAATGTCGTACCTACAATTATAGACTTTCAAGATCCTCTCTCGGATGGTCAGTGGTCACATCCAGCCGCAAAACCGATTGTCT
>Ga0307517_10005761_pt1 | contig 18542 bp, 7 predicted proteins | sample 23_EM_MG_FD_194515 | JGI IMG/M metagenome (GOLD analysis project Ga0307517, IMG submission 194515) | Populus trichocarpa ectomycorrhiza microbial communities from riparian zone in the Pacific Northwest, United States - 23_EM | ecosystem: Host-associated > Plants > Roots > Unclassified | place... | reverse complement strand
CATTATCTGTTTGTCTTTGTTGAGCCAATAGGTTTATTAGTTGGCTACCTTGTCATTTGTAATTTAATGGTATCATGTCTCTAATAATTCACAGTTATCAGTGGGCTTCACTGCTCTTTCTACCTCGCCCCCTTTTTTCTCAAATCCCAACAGATCACCCCATCATGTTAATCACCCCTTTTTATCTCTCTTTTTTATCACAAGGGGGCAAATTTACAAAAGAGAGACAAGCCATGGCCACATGCCACAGCCCAAGAGACTGCTAATGAATAAAATGCTTTCTCTAACGAATGCTATAGTTGGAATTATCATTGTTTTATGAGCAAGAATAGCATAAATTAACAAATACCGTGTTAGGTGCTTGATTTTAATTGATATCTAAATTGTTGCTTTGCAGTATTTTCTCTATCAATTGCTAAGAGGGCTTAAATATGTACATTCCGCAAATGTCTTGCATCGTGATCTAAAACCCAGCAATTTGTTCTTGAATGCTAATTGTGACCTTAAAATTGGCGACTTTGGACTTGCAAGGACAACATCTGAAACGGATTTCATGACCGAGTATGTGGTCACTCGATGGTACCGGGCACCAGAATTACTCCTCAATTGTTCCGAGTACACTGCAGCAATTGATATATGGTCAGTGGGTTGTATACTTGGTGAAATCTTGACTCGGCAACCTTTATTTCCTGGGAAAGACTATGTTCATCAGCTGAGGCTTGTTACAGAGGTATGTCATTTTGCAATTGTCCATCAGCCGTGTTCTGGAGTATTCTTGCTGAGTTTTCTCTATCAAAGTATTTGCTCATTGTTTGAGGACTGAGGCTCTAACTCTTTTCATTCACTTATATGTGATTGTTAGTGGCCATTGATAATTATAATTTATGCACCCTTTGGCCTTTTTTTCTCTCCCTTGTGTCCAAATGGCAGGAATTGCATTATTGTTAAGTCTCAATCTGGTAACTGTGTAATGATCATGGATTGATCTAGGATGTCACATCCGGGGAGCAGGTTCGTAAAGTTATTATTTTGAGGGGTCTATTTAGAAGAACCTTTTAAAAAAAATTTCAAACTTGGGGGGGTTGAAATTTTTAATTTGTCCCTGGTAATGATGATATCTTAGGAACAACAGTGCAACAAAGAGATGTGATTAGGAATCAGAAATTCCCTCCTCTCTCTTTATTTCCTTTTCATTTATGTGATAGTGATGCATCTCCACTTCTATCCTGTTTTATCATCACATTCTTATTTGTTTTGTTTTTTTGCTGGTTGTGCATGGCACAACTATGAGCTTAACACCTTGTGCATTTATCTTTGAATAGCTCATAGGTTCACCTGATGACTCCTGTCTTGGTTTCCTGCGAAGTGAGAATGCACGAAGATATGTCAGGCAGCTTCCACAATACCCAAGGCAAAATTTTGCTGCTAGATTTCCTAATATTTCTGCTGGTGCTGCTGATTTGTTGGAGAAAATGCTGGTCTTTGATCCAAATAGGCGTATTACAGGTAAAATGAGGCAGGCATGATAGTGATTTCAAGGACTAGTTTGTGACATTGTGGGAACATTTTTTTTAAATTGATGACTATAAAAAAAACATAGAGTACAGTTGAACATTCAGGGTCATATGTAGCATTGATAGTGCATCAAAATAATAATTAATACGGATATAGTGTCATGTTGCTTTATCTTTATGGGACCTTTTCCTGTAAGCTTGGCTATGCATTTGACCTGGAAGTAAGTGCATTCACCAAATAATATTTGAGATAATGGCGATTATTCGATAAAGTGAAATTGCATATCTTGGTAGTAGTATAGTAAAATATGGTATGTCCCAACAATTGGAAATTATATCAAATTGATTAAAATTGAGTTTATTTTCTGATCAATGAAGCTTTTATTTGGGCAGTGATTACATTTGACCTTTTCTCTTTGCAGTTGATGAGGCATTGTGCCATCCATACTTGGCACCTCTTCATGACATCAACGAGGAGCCTGTCTGCCCAAGGCCTTTCCTCTTTGATTTTGAGCAACCATCTTTTACTGAAGAAAACATCAAGGAACTCATCTGGATGGAATCTGTAAACTTCAATCCAGGTCCTTGAGAATTATATGATTGACTTGTTGTTGTATACATTTGGGAAGCTATCCCATGGTTACAATGGACAACAATATAACATATCCGCCAGATTCTCTGAGAGAAGAAGAGATAAGAAACGTACTGGATGCATAGAATTTTCTGTAGGTTTCAATGAACTGATACTTCAGATTTTTTACAACATCAAAAAGTGTAAGATGGAGGACAAGCAGTGTAATTCTAAAGTTTGCTGAGCAGAATCTCCATAAAGATTCCATCTTTAGTTGTTGTAGGTTCTTCCTTGGGCCGTGCCATGGGCCACTTAAGCTTTATGAGGAATCTCCATAATCCTATTGGTCATGGAGTGAACTCTTCATGGTTTTGAGGACGCTCGATGGTCCCTGTTTTTTTTTCCAGTTTCTGAATGTTGATTTTGAATGTGAAGAATTGCTAGGTAATAACGTGTTTCTCATTGTGGACCTGGAAGAGATGAAATCTGTAGATATTATTTCTGGTACTGTTGTGCGGGTTATTGTGAGATGGTTATGCTTTATGGTGATTTGGACTTTAGATGTTGGGACATGGGTGCTGGTGTTTGGCTTGACTGTTGTTATAGAGATCTCATAGGCTTTTTATCTTTCAACAGCCAGCTGCAGTAGGTGAGGAGAGAAGTCCAGAACCTTGCTGGTACGAACGAAGATTGTGTTATCATCTGGAACATGAACCATGGCAAAGGTTATGTTGATTATATGGGACACTGAAGTTGAATCGGATAATTTCATCACGACTTGAGAAATCGATTCTAAAAAACCCACCACTTCCATTTCGCTATGTTTTACTATTATTTGTTGTGTGCTTAATGCATTTCGATCCAAGGCCTTGTATGGCTCGTGTCAAATTCTGCTTGTTCAATCTTATATTTGTTGACAACAAATTTCGTGTTGCGTATTTGTTTCGATTATGTTTGTGCTTGAACCTGCTTAAAGCATTTCAATCCCAAGCAATGAACAGATTTTGTCAATATATGTTTGTCTGATCATGCTGTATGTGTGCGATATGAACACTTGTAAGTTATAAAACTGAGAAACTAGTAGATTATATATATTTTTTGCTCGGAGCTAGCAGTGTTTATACATTGCTTGATGGTAGTAGAGAAGCAAAGTTCACATGTAACTCATTCCGAAGGAGCACGTCTTGAACTGCACCAAGTCGATTGGTATATTCTCCGGAGGGAAATCACAGGATGTGATTTTCTCTGGCCCCTGATCCGGTAGCAAATCACATGGCCGTGGACTTACCCCGCTTGTCATCCCCTCAATTTCGGTGCAGGTCCACGGCACCTTCTTTGCCTTCGGTGCCAATCCGATTGTAACATTAGAGATGCAAATTTCCTTGAATGGATCGCCTGCAATGCCCTCCAATCTAGCTGCCATTGTCACATTATCGGCAACCATGTCCCTGTAATTAATGCCTTGAATCAATGGCAGTGCATTTGGGTCATAATTCTTATCAGCATGTGACCCATAATTTCCAGTCATCCAAAAGACCCATTTCATGGTATGCATAGTCATTCTCTTCACGTATATGTCTTTCACATACCCTCCTCTCCCTACAGCAGTTTTGATCCTGACCCCAGATTCTGTGTGGATGGCTGTGATATCCTCTGCTCTAACATCTTCTATCCCACCCGACATTTCACTCCCTAGAGCAATCGTGGCACTGTATGGAGAGATGCACGTGAGCCGTCTGATGACTAGTTGCTTTGTGGGCATTCCAAACGCAATCCCGTACTCGTCCCAACCGCTTTTAACTGCCACACAATCGTCTCCAGAAACTATGTAACAATCTTCAATTTTAGTGTTTGTACAGGAATCTGCAACGTCATACCACAGAATTAAATGCTGCCCAAGTTGTTCGTGCAAAATATTAGGCACATTGGATGTAAGGTATTCGGCTTTCAAGTTCTTGAACTTCAAGATGGTTGAACAATTATAAGCGAATCAGAAATCAGGGAAATACAAACCTGGATTAATTCCATCGGTATTTGGTGATGAGATTGGAGCGATGATGGTAATGCCTTGCACAAGAATATCTCTGCAATCCCATGATTAAAGAAAAAATTAAGAAGAGGACAAAAATAGTCATGAAAGTCTCTCTTAAATATATATGTGTGTGTGTGTGTGTGTGTGTGTGTGTGTGTAATGTGGAGAGATGTGATCATATATGTGATGACATACAGCAGGGTATAGAATACCTGCTGTAAACAGGATGAACATTCCAAGACGGGGAATTCAGGAGTGTCAGATTTGAAATTTGGATAGTATCTGAGAACATGATCTCAATTAAGTAAGGCCTGGTGTATTTTAGCTTGCCCTTGTGGAAGTTCTGCCACCAGAAAGCTCCCTGGCCGTCAATTGTGCCATTGTTCCCTGACATTTCAAATTTGTCACCAACTCACTTGTAAGATCGACCGCAGGTAAAAGCGCATGATTTTGTTATAATTTGTAAAATTGCTCTTAAATCTTGCTCATCACTTCTTAAATTGCATTGCATTACCTGTAATAATAACGTCAGTGAGGTTCGTTCCAAATATGAGACTGCTGTACCTTCCAGCTGCTGCATCCCTCCCTCTGCCGTATGATGGCAGAGGTTTCATCACTGGCCATTCTTGCATGTCCTAAACCATTCCATTCTTGACTTGGTTAATCAACAAAACAGAAGACGCGCGAGAAATTTTTTAAGGAAGAAAAAAAAGTTGGCACTTCTACGTCTATGCGTAGGTGTAACCATGCAAACCTGAGAGGCAAGAAGCACAGCATCCTTGTGTAGGTAGAGTGTGAAGTGGCTGGTAAGACTGAAGCTACCAGTCAACCATTTTCCAGCAGGAACAAAGAGCTGAGAGCCACCATCTGATGAAAACTGACTCAAATGATCAATTGCATCCTTAAATGCTTTAGTGTTCGATGTTGTTCCATCCCCAACTCCTCCGAAATCAGTTAATGATGCACTGTGAGCCCTGCAATTTATGGCACTGTACTCAAAGGAGTCCAAAATCCTCGCCTTTCTGCTCTCAGCACCTCTGAAGCTAATGAAGGCAACCACAAGTAACGCTAGAACCACACTAGTCACCTGCAAGCTCATAATGGGGGCAAAGAAGAAAGAGAACTAATTAATTAGCACTAATACTTGTCAAGAAAAGATAAATACTCGACACAAGCAGTGTTTCTTTTGTTTGCTAGAATGGAAAAGGGTATAGAGTTATTTACTCGAGTTTCCATGCCGCTTATCGACAATAATTCTATCACGAGAGAGGGAAATGTAGAATTTGTTGTGAGAATTCGTATGAAAAATGAGGTATTTATAGGGAAAAAGCTAAGGCTGTTGGATTCTCCTTGTAGGGTTGCTTGTCGTTCTTTGAAGTAAAGCAATGCTTTCCGTGATTGCATTCTAAAATTGCTGATTGTATTGGCATCATACACATCAGAAATATAATTTCCACCATTCACTTGATAACAAATCTTGATAATATCCGAGTGTCTGATTGGACAAAAATGTTGTGACTTGTCTTGAAGCAAAAAACTTTGACAAATTACCAATATTTTGTGTTGTAGTACAAGGAATCACTAGTCATTTGTCCAGTTTTGCTCCTCTTCATGTTATTATTATTATTATTTTTAAATCGAAAGATGAAATCTCGTAGACAAAAGAGCCTGAAACATGGTTACATAGCTGAGAAGATGGGTCGGAAACCTGGTGCTTAGTTAAAACATTTTTCTTCGACCTTAATTGGTATATGCTTATGCTCTAAACTTCATTACTTTGAAGCATCGAATAAAATATTATCATAATCTGACAAAAAGACGTTCCAGTTAAGCATAATTATCTTGACAGGATCTTAGCATCCCTTGAGAACCCATTGTTTATATGCCACTCACCATTATATTCATCTTATCACCACCCTCCCACTGCACTCCTTCCCATTAACCATTTTCTAAAGCATCACTTTTCACCGAAACTTTGTTTTTTCCCCACTTTATGAAGGAGATTAAATGGGTGATGTTTTCGAATAGTGCTAAACTAGGATAGGCTCACCACCAGTGCCATAGCTTCTGAGCTTGTCGAGCTTGTAGCAGAGAGCATGTGACCGAGGGAATTTGGAGTGTGGTGGTTGCTCCTTGGCCTCTTCTGTTGGAAAGTAGTTAGTGGGTCCCATATGACTTCGCTTTCTTGGGGTTCGCACCGAAGTCTTCAATCTCGTGAGCCTCCTCCTCTCACAGCACACCACCACCCCACTATTGCCGACCCACTTCACGGGTGAAAATGTGAAATATAATGATGAGGCCCACCTTTGTTCTCATCATTAACAGTCATCCCTCGAATATTCAACTATTAATATGGCTACATGAAACTTTAACAGACAAATTAACCCGTAAGCGTTATATCGAAAAGAAAAAAAAACTTCTAGTGAGGATCAAAATGCAAACCATGCAAATATTTCCGAGCTCTGTTTGCTAATCAGCCACTGGTTAGTCACGAGAGCATTGTACATCAATCGTTTCAAATCAAATAATGTCCACACAAGATTCTTGTTAATGGACCTACCTTCCCCCTCCCCTCTCATCAAATGTACTACCTTGAGTCCATTCTTCCTCGTAAGCACTTTATCTAGTTCTAGAAACAACTTCCCCATGACTGAACCAACTCTGGATGTTGTTTCTTTTTCTTTTGGGAAAAAAAGGCACTTTAGATTGCCGGGAAACTTATCTCATGGAATAGGATTTTTCTGGATTTACCATCGTGAGCTTCGGTATACTACCACGTCCAACAGTTTTGGCACTATGTCAAATCCAATTCCTTAGACCTCATACACTGTTGGGCCTATCTATCTAGGTATGGCACCCTGCCATGCCTGCGATACTTGATCCCAACCCCTCGCTAAGCCTGAGGTTCCATGGGCTTCATTATCCTGACACCTCGTCAGGCTTGAAGCTCCATGATCCTGAAGCTATGTCAGACCCAATCTTGAGTATTGTTTGAGCTTGGATTTATAACCTAAATCCAACACCTAGTCTTCATGATTTTTTTACTGGGCCTAGTCTCTGTGTCTGGTGTCCCTCACCCTTCTCCCCATGTATCACTAGCTATACAAAAGTATCTCGTAGTCTGCCATGTTTTTATCTCTTAGCTTAATAAATTTAGTAGAAAATAGATATATAGTTGTGGTGTCTTGGATAGAATGAGTGGAAGACGACTTAAGATACAAAACTAATTTTTAAAAGTGAAATGACTTTTCAACCTCTTAAAAAAACAAGGTTCATAATCAAACTTTTTTATTTTCAATAAATAAATATATATATATATTTTTTTTCAGATTATTTTTATCTAGAATATTATTGCGTTCTCTCTCTTCGCAACAAAGATGAGTCTTTTAATTTGCAGGTATATGGCTTTTAACCTTAAACAAGCTAAGGAAAGTGAAGCAGATTGCAAAAATCAATTAATTTATCCCATCATCAGCAGGAGTCTTGTTCCTAAATACCTTGCTACATCATCATTATCCATTCCTGTAAGAGGACCATATTCAATCAACAAAAGTATAACAAACTCATGTCCGAATGTTGCTGTTTCGACTAATATTTGAGCTTGTATTATAAAAAAAATCAATTTTGTTAACGCTAATGAATTTCGAGATTTGAGAAAAAGACGGAAACAGCCACTCGATCATGACTAATTTTAATATCTACTCTCTTAAATTGCAATAGAACACGTTATTTTTCGAAGTTAAAAATAATAATTTCGAGCTGTTCTCTTCATGTTCTTACAATTCAAGTTTCAGCATGAGATATTAAATCTTTATACATAAAAATTAGCTCAAAAATACTATTACTACCGACCACAGAATTTCATGATTCTTTAATACAAGTTTATTGTAAATTATTTATATTTAAATAAATTGAAAGCCCATATCATAAGCTTTAGCTTAAGATACATATATTAAATATATTTTTAAGCAAGATATAAAGGGAGAAAAATCAAGAAGACCATCTCTTATACTAGATCAACCCACATCAACATTCTTCATGAATTTATAGAAGTTCAATTATGCATAATCGTTTGATCCCATGTTATTTTTTAATTAATTTTTTTCTCTCCATAAAACTACTAAATCAAGTGACACAAAAGTATTTCTTTAAGAAATAATTAAGAATTTAAATTCGATACGCATCAAGAAAGTAATATGTAAAGGGAGGTGATTGTAGGCTATTATAGTAAAAGGCACCAACCAATTATACAAATATTGTGATTGTTATCTTTCCGTTTCTCCTTTACTCCGACTAAGAAATCCACAAATGACTACTTTTGTACGAGAAAAGGAGTCAAAAGACTCAAAACCCATTGATTACGGCAGGTTCTGTTCCCTAGCGAGCAGGGAAAAGAGAGAAATTTAAGAGTGAGAAAAAAATAGAAAAATTGATTAAACCGATAAAATTGAAAAATTAAACTGTGAAAAAAACCTGATTAAATTGATTAAAATTTTAAAAAATTGACTGGTTCGGTTCGGTTTTATAAGCTTGAAATCAAAAAACCAAACCAAACCAAAACCGAAAAACCAGAAAAAAAAAACAGAGGCAAACCGAGCGAAAACCATGCCAAACCAAAAAAACCGAGCCAAACAGGAAAAAATCGAGCCCAAAACCGAAAAACCGAGCCAAACTAGTTTTTGTCCTAAAAAACCGAACCGAAACCGGTTAGTTTGAACCGGTTTCGGTTCAATTTCTTTAAAAAAATAAATCAATTTAATTTTTTTTTTTATAAAAATTAAAACGAAATGAAAATAATCACCACTACAATGTTTATGGAGAAAGATATTGAATAGGATTTATGAAAAGAAGCTTCGCTCTATTGGGCTTGCTAGTCCTAGGGAGAGACGAGATAGTTTATGGGCTTTGATCTATCATTCCCATTTCTCTGGGGTTTTAGGAAATCTAGTTGGGCCAACATTATGTTTATGCTGATGGGCCTGCAGAAACGTTGATTATCCAGTTCTTGGAAATTTAGAATAAAACATATCGATTAAAAATATGTATTTATTATATTACATTTTTAAGTGTTAAATTGATAAGTATCAAAACAAGTATTAAATATAAATGAAAATAATCAAATTATAACAAAACTACGTTAACACCTGTAATACAAGTATTGAAGTCATATTTATAATTTTCTGTAACAATATTTATGGGTTGTTATCCATGTAAATTTTATCATAAGGTAAAATTAAAAAAAACATGCATAAATATTTATAAATATTAAATTTAATAATTATATCAATCTAGTGCATTCAAATAAATTTAATAAATTTCTCTAAATACTACCTCATGATTTAAATATACAAAGTGAAGAAAAAAAACATATTTTTTTAACCAACAAACCATCCCTTAAAATTGATATCAAGAATTATTTTTGAGATAGCTTCAAATATTTGAAATGTAGTTCTATTATTTTAATAATTTTTTATATATTAAAAAACTATTTTATTTGTTTAGCATATCATGAATTATTGGATCAAACGTGATGTTAGACACAAACCTAATACGAATATTCAATGAATTTTGAAATATGTGCTTCCCGTAGTCATTGTTTTGACCAAATGACCACGAAAAAAAAAAAGGCTACGGTTTTTCATCCACATAATTATTATTAATATTGTTGTTGATGATGTGGTGGTGTTCTATAGCGAATAGTTGGTTTTTATCTTTTGAAAATTGATTCAATTATAAGAAAGTTTTAGAGATATAATATAATTTGAATTTTTTTTGAAAAATAGTGAGGTTTTACATAACCGCTATTTAGAATCATGTTTTTATATTAGAATTGCTATTCAGAATCATGACTTTAATAAAAACCACGATTTAAAATTGTATGTTTATTATAACTGCGATTCTGAATAAAGGTTACATAATACAATCATGATTTAGAATTGCAGTTATGACAAGTAAATAATTCTCCACATATTCTCCATGGTTGCCATTCTTGCAAAGAGAAAAACCCTAAGAATTGCAAAACCCTTGCCCAAACCAATCTTTAATCCTCCATCAAAACACCAGAATCATCTTCCCCTTATCTCCACAAGTTTTTCTACTAAGTTTTTGTTGCAAACCACTGGCCTAGGCAACCTCCCCGTCACCTTAACATAAAAAAATCAAGGTATAACAACTGCATTGTCTCTTAGTTTTATAGGTTTCATTATTGAGTTGATGAATTTTGAGTTTTGATTTATGACTATTTGTGTTGTGTTTGATAATTAGATATTTTGTTAATGTTGAGATAATCTTGGGTTTTGAGTGTTGCAATTATGTATTTTTAATATAATTGATGTTATTTATTGAATCAAATATGTTTGAATTAGAGAAATTAAATTTTAAATTGATTATTGTGTTGCTTGCTATATTTAATATAAATGTTTGATTTGGGATAAATATTGTTTGAATTGATGATAGATAATTGATTTTTTGATGTTATTAATAAAACTATGGTCAAAATCATAACAACTAGAGTCTGTGTTTAATTTTGTTTAATTGAGATCATTTAATTTTTAATTGGTGCAATTATATATGTTTTCATTGATATTATTAAGGTCAAAGTAATGTCAATTAAAGTTTGCATTGAATTGTGAAATAATTTGATTTTGATGAAATGGATGTTCTTATTTTACATAATATGTCTTTATGTTGTATTATTATGGTGGTACTATTATTCCCGATACAAATAATAATTTCACTTATATTAATAGAAGTACTATGTTCTTGAATGCTATTACAGATATGTCATTTGAAGATATCAAAAAAGTTATATGTGGAAGACTTAGGCTGAATTATAATGATATTAAAATAAATATCACTTGGAGGTCTCTTGTTAAGGAGCATTAATATTTTTTTGATATTGATTGCATGTGATGTGGAATTTAGAAATATGATGAAATTGTTCGTCCAAAGTGGAACGAACATGATGGAGTTGTATGAGCTGATACCTAAGCATAACATGTCGAATCATTACACCAAACTCAGCGCAGGTTTCTCCACGCAAGGAGATGAAGTATTAGCCACATGTACGTCGGATTCAGAATGCTATAAATACTTTTTACAAACTTGGACAAACTCGTTGTATTTTATTTTTAGATTAATAATTTCTATTCGCTTCATATTAGGTTGAATAATTGTTACATGATAGTTGATGTGTTGTGACTGATCTTCGTGATCTCGAAGATGATGATGGACTAGCTTGTTATTATGCATCTTCTTGGTTCGAGACATGCTGTATTACACTTGACTTGTTATGAGAGACATTGAGCCTAGATGATGTTGTTTTAGATGATGATACCACATAGATAAGTGAAAGTTATGGTATTGATGAAGCCGACCCGTCGACTCATCATCGCAAAAAACATAGATCGACTCAGATGTATTATTATGTTGTGTTATTTAGTTGAGAGTTATTTTTATTTGTATCACTTATGTAATATTGTTTTAGTTAATTATCATGTTGATTTTAATGTTACCTTGCATATTATGTATTTTTATACTTATTTTAGATAAGCATGATTTAAAATTGTTAATTAACTGGTGAACATGTTGTTTAAAATTTTAAATTATCCATTTACATGTTAAAAAATGCACATTATTATGTTTTGTTATTGTCATTTTTAATTATATTTATAATTAATAAATAAAAACAATATTTAAAAATAACATGTATTAATTTGAGATTATAATTAATAAATAAAATTGATGTTAAAATATTAACTGCTATTAACAATAATTATTGTTTAATTATGACGCTATTGACAGTAATAATTGTTTAATACAATTGCTATTCATATTAACAATTCATTAATAAAACCATGATTTTCATTATCGATTAAGTGAAAATATTCTATGTTCTAAATACTTTTATATGCTGCACTGCACTCTAAAAAAAAAACCTGGCTGACGGACGTCGATCTTTGTTTAAATATTCACAGCCTGTGTACGCAAGAAAAACAAGGAAAATGAAAAGTAAACACTTTTGTCGCATAAACTTTTGATATTGAGAAAAGCACGCTCTCCGTATAAGCAATTCTTTCATCAATGACACATCCTTTTAATGTTTTATCTTTTTTTATTATTTTAATAATTCTAGGTGTTCAGATTACATGTACCACGACTAATTCTTGAATCCACTAAATATCCTATAAGTCTAATAGATAAACCTGAATATTTTAAAAAAAAACAAGTCCGTCATGACCACCAGACCACCATCTCAAGTGCTTTTTAATGATTTATCTTAAACATACTGGTGCTGGGCCATCTTTAGGTGAGAAAAAAAAAATCATGATATTATTATATATTAATGAAACTGTTATCTTAATTAATTAATTTATTCTCGATTGGAACAAAGGACCATTTGAAAAGGATATTCGCTAAATTAATCAAGTTTAGTCGTGTCCTGCTTAAAGTAAATACATGCATTCCATCACTAATTAGTGGGGTTGGCAGCCATTTCATTTTGACTTATTTATTAATCAAACTTGAGGTTCGACAGCCACATAAATGCATTTAGCCCCTGGTGAATTTTTTTCACTTAAAATTAATTTTTTTTATATTTTTAAATCGATATTAATATTAAAAATAATTTTTAAAAAATAAAAAAAATATTATTTTGATACATTTCTAAATAAAAAATATCTTAAAAAACAATTATCACTACATTCTCAAACACTTTAATATTATCTTATAGTAATGCTCTAATCTCTCTTTCTTCGATTATGAAAGCTAAAGTAATGCTCTAATCTCTCTTTCTTCGATTATGAAAGCTAATTTATTTTAATTGATGTTTGACAATATAACTATTAATAGTTATTTTAATAAAGAGGGTGAGGATTGAAATCCACAATTAAAGGGAAATTACTAAGAGATAAAATAAAAAATAAAAAATTAGTAAGGACATGCTCAAATCGATAAGTCACAAGTTGAAAGTGAAATCTCTTCCGAAAGAATCACTTTGCAAACACCAGCCTTTCCCACAACTAAGTGCGTGTTCGGTGCTACGACTGTGTTTACAGAAAAACACCGTTTATAAATGTTTGGTTAGATATTAACTATATTTTTATTGTTGTGGATCCCACCCGAAACTGAAGCTGAAACTCAGTTTCTTGAAAAGCAATTTGGAATTGCTTTTCGAGGGCGTGTTCTCCTCTTTTCTTCACCGACAATACAGATTTACTAGAAAGTAGAAGAGAAAGAGAGAAGGAAGAAGAGCAGAAACAGAGGAAAAATAAGAAGGACCACCGTCCATCGGCCAAGCAACTCCCTCAGTTCACCACCGGCCTTCGCCATTGCAACCGCCAGCCAGACATCACCGCCGCGCAGGGTAGCCTTCTCTTCCCCTTCTCCTTCTTCTTCTTCTTGTTCTGCTGCATTTCCCTGTCTTTACTGTTCTGCAACATGAACAGTAGAGAGCGTCTCCACTGTTCATGGGTCGGACTGGTTCGGCCCAAACCTAAATGCATTGGACCGAGTCCAACCCAGTAAAATAAAAAAATCCAAAAAACTTTCTTAGATATTGTGTTTTATTCAAAAAACTAGTGTTTAACATTATTCAATGACACTACATAATTACATTAGAAGGAGATCGCATGATGACATAACATTTGCAGAATTTGATCGCAATCCCAATTTTATTCTTGATGATATTTTACCTGATGTTGTTGCACGCTCAGGACGCCATGGAAACTGTAATCCTTGTCGCATAGATTTCGTACGTGATGGAATTGCAGATAGTTTAATGGAACAATAAAAAATATTTTATATAAAGTATTTTTTATTTCATAATGTAATAGCAGTAGGTAAATCTACAATATTTCAATTAAAAACCATCAATATTAATATATGTCTTTTTTAGTTATTTTATAACCTCAATTTGAAAAATATTCTTAACAAAACACATTAAACTACTTTTTGTTCAATTTTAATTTCAGTCACAATTTTAACCAAATATATATTTTATCAAACCAATCTCAACTAAAAATATTTTTTATAAAATAATTTTTTTTTAAACGACAAACATAAAAACTACCGCAATGCAATTACACTGTAAAAATTATGAAAATTTTGATAGCTTTGGGTGCTTCGACTAATTCCTAGTATAAATTATATATAAAAAACCAACTTTTCCAACACATACAGCCCGCAAAGCAGGTTGAATTGGTCATAAAGTCAAAAGCTGGAATTACCTGAAAATAATTTATCCTCACCTTGGAAGAAGCAATGACTGATTTTTGTATTAAACTACTGGATTGTCCAAAAAAGGTGACACGGAGTGCAAAGACCTTTGAAGATGGGAACAAAAATAAAATTGACAATAATAACTCTAAAACTTTGGGCTTCGATTAGTGGACAACCTCCTTTCAATTTCTTAAATATCTGTGGCACTCTCGGAATCAGGATAGACCTTTTATTACTTCCCTACAGATCATTTCAGTATTCAGACATAGTTATGGCAAGTGATTTGCATATAGTAATATTTCCATGGTCGGCCTTTGGTCACATATTGCCATTTTTCCATTTCTCCAAAGCTTTAGCCGAAGCTGGAGTTCATGTCTCCTTTGTATCAACTCCCAGGAATATACAGCGACTACCTGCAATATCACCAACCTTAGCACCGCTAATAAACTTAGTGGAGCTTCCTTTTCCAGCTTTGGACGTTAAGTATGGCTTGCCAGAAGGAGCTGAGGCAACAGCGGACATTCCTGCTGAGAAAATCCAATACTTGAAGATCGCCTATGATCTCTTACAACACCCCTTCAAGCAGTTTGTCGCTGAGAAGTCCCCGAATTGGATAATTGTTGATTTTTGTTCTCACTGGGCTGTTGACATTGCAAAAGAATATGGTATCCCGCTAATATACTTGTCGATTTTCTCTGGAGTCATGGGAGCGTTTATGGGGCATCCAGGATATTTTGTTGGCGATGGCCAGAAGAGGTATTGGGGATCCCCAGAATCTCTGACTTCACCACCGGAGTGGATAACCTTCCCATCGTCTGTAGCTTTCCGAAGCTATGAGGCAAAAAACATGTATCCTGGGATATATGGGGAGAATGCCTCAGGCATAAGAGATGCCGAACGGGTAGCAAAGACTGTAAGTGGATGTCAAGCTATAGCTGTCCGTAGCTGCATTGAATTTGAAGGTGAGTACATGGATGTATACCAGAAAATCATGAGTAAGCAGGTAATTCCAATAGGTTTGCTCCCTCCAGAAAAACCAGAGGAAAGAGAAATAACTGATGGGACATGGAACACGATCTTCGAGTGGCTTGACAATCAAGAACACGAATCTGTGGTATTTGTTGGATTTGGCAGTGAGTGTAAATTGACCAAAGATGAAGTTTATGAGATAGCTTATGGGCTGGAGCTATCAAAATTGCCATTTCTCTGGGCACTTAGGAAACCCAATTGGGCAGCAACAGATCTCGATGTTCTACCCCCAGAATTCAATAACAAGACTTCCGAGAAAGGGATTGTCTCCATAGGATGGGCACCACAACTAGAACTTCTATCGCATCCATCAATAGGGGGATCATTGTTTCACTCCGGGTGGGGTTCCGTAATAGAAACTCTGCAGTATGGACATTGTTTAATTGTTTTGCCATTTATCGCAGATCAAGGGCTGAATGCCAGGCTTCTTGTGGAGAAGGGCTTGGCTGTTGAGGTAGACAGGAAGGAAGATGGATCATTTACCAGACATGATATTGCCAAGTCTTTGAGACTAGCTATGGTCTCGGAGGAAGGAAGTCAGCTGAAGAATCGAGCAAAAGATGCCGCTACCATATTCCAGAATAGGAAGCTGCATCAGGACTACATCAATAGGTTTGTGAAGTATCTGAAGGATGGAGTTTCTTGAAACTGTCGAAACGTATCCCGATTGTCCGATCTCTCACTGTCTTTATCCTCATCTTACGCGAGGATAAATATTTGGGCAACTATGATAAATAATTGTGTCTTATTTTGGGAATAAAGTCTTCATTTGATTGTGAGAAGTATTTATTTTTAGAGTTAAAAAAAATATTGAAGTAAGAAAACCTCTCACTATTAAAATATTTGGAATAAAATTGTTGATGTCTTTATTATTGAGAACATTTTCAAAGTGCCCTAAAAAGATTTTTAAAAATTATTATTTTTTAATTACATAAATTAAACGTGTTAGACGCGTGCACATTGTGATCTCATGGCTAGGCCATTTACTTTCAATAACATGTTAAAAGCATATCCTTAATTGTTCTTCGGCACATTTCATGAGAACATTTGTGCTAAAAGAAGTTGTTTCATTTTTTTTTAGTTTTTTCTTTTTTTTTTATTCAATGAACAGAATGTATTTTTTTTAAAAAAATTATGGATATTAGATTGATATATTATTAATTATTGCATCTAAAAATAATTTTTTAAAAAATATTAAAACTTGTTGCATTAAAGTTAAATTATATAACTAGTTTTTATAAGATGCATTAAGAAAGAAAGAAAAACAATAGTTACTTATTGAAAATAAAGGAATGAATCGAAAGCTCCATGATTGAACTAAAAATAACCCCAAAATGATTTTTTATATATATAGTTTATGAGTCTAAATTATATATTTTTTAATCATACACATTATATTAATAAATTATATTTATTATTACAACTTTTACCAAATATTGTTATACTTGTATTTAACATGTTATTTTCATGGTTCTCATCATTTATTTTTTCAATACTTAATGACTATTTTTTTCTATATTTAATGCACTTTGATAAATTATAAATTAGTGTATTTTTGTTGTTGAGATTTTATTAAAGTGTCATATATGTTTTATGAAAATCAAATATTTTTAAAGTCGCATAACTTAAATCACTTTGATAAACAAATATTAAATCTTTTATCTATTAAAGAATGTTTTGATTTAGATATTATAGCATGAAGTATGTTTTTTTTATTAAATTATTTTTGTTCTGAACACTATAATATTTATTTCTTTGAATAAAATCTGAAACTCTTTTCAAATCTCATTCCATCTTGGCCAAGAATTTCACAATTAATAATATTTGAGAAAATATGAAGTATTTTTTCTAATTCATCTATGGTGATGAATCATCTCTTGATTACTTAAACATCTTTATATAGTTTATGGTATACCCAATATTTATTTATTTATTTATTACCCTGATTATGATAATATATAGTTAGGATCAAAGCACAACACTTTCTATATAAGATAACTTAGTGATATCAAGTCTAATGATCACTTACACAACTATCACTTGAACCTTTTCATATATATATATATATATATATATATAAATGATCTCTTCATATGAAATTTTTATAAGGATTAGTTCAGTATACATGCCATCCGACAAGTACCTACATATTAGTTCTATATATCCCTCACATCTGAACTTATGAGAGCAACTGTTTCTTTTCATAAAAAAAGAAACATAATATGTATCAGTCCCAACAACTCTAATTAATGTTCATTCTTAATAGAATATTGATCAGAAACATTTATAAACAATGCTTTAATGCATTAGAAATCTCATAATTATAATAACTTTATAATTTTTTATACAAAACATTTTTTTCTTATTTTTTCTTTACTCTAAATTCATTAATCAAATATAAAAAAATAAAAAATATAAAAAATATTTATTAATAATAAATATATTTTACATGAATAAAATTAGTGTTACATATAAACAATCAATTGGCTATATGACATATTCACTAGCACTGGAGCTCTTAGGATTGACATTTTTATAGGCATTTAAGAAACCAAGTTGGGCAGCAACAGACCTTGATGTTCAACCCCTAGGATTCAATAACAGGGTATCCAAGAAAAGGATTGACGTCATAGGTGGGCACCACAACTGAAAGTTCTAGCATATCTATTAATAGGGGGATTAATAAACCATGTTGGATGGAGTTATGTGATAAAAACTCTGCATCATGGGCATTGTTTGATTGTTTTGCCATTAGTGTTATACCAAGGAATAAATGTTAGGTTCTTGGTGGAAAGAGGCTTGGTTATTAAGGTAGACATGAAGGAGGATAGTTCATTTACTAGACATGATATGGCAAAGTCTTTGAGAATAGCTATGCTTTAGAGGAAGAAAATCAATTAAGGGCTTGAACAAACAAGTCTCTCACTTATTCGATGACAAAAAGTTGCACAGAGATTAAATCGATAGGTTTGTCAGATATTTGAAGGGTGGAGTGTTATTGTATGTAAACACCCAAAGGAAAATATATATATATTTAGAGAGAGTGAGATCATGATGAATGCAGTTTTCGCTGCCGATGCAGAAATCGGCAGCGACGCAGTTTTCGCTGCCGATGCAGAAATCGGCAGCGATGCAGTATTCGCTGCCGATTCTGGACTGGGCAGCGATGCAGTTTTCG
>Ga0307517_10005759_pt1 | contig 18543 bp, 16 predicted proteins | sample 23_EM_MG_FD_194515 | JGI IMG/M metagenome (GOLD analysis project Ga0307517, IMG submission 194515) | Populus trichocarpa ectomycorrhiza microbial communities from riparian zone in the Pacific Northwest, United States - 23_EM | ecosystem: Host-associated > Plants > Roots > Unclassified | place... | reverse complement strand
CCGGGTAGGATGATCCAGAGTTGAGGGGTCGAGTAGGCGACATCCCTCCAAAGCCGCGAGACGAGAATGACGTCGTAAGGGTTAACACCGGCACAGCGGTCCAGTTTGAATGGGTATATGTATGAGGCGAAGATAGAGTATATGAAGATCGTTCCCAGCAATTCTGGTGGCAGGCTGCTGATGGGAGACCGAGATGTGTTCGATTTCCTCCCTGCGTCTGGATCAACGGAAACGGATAGGAAGGGTCGTAGAGCAATCTACTCACGGCCAGAGGTTTTAGTCATCGAGATTTGGGAATAAGTTGAGGAGAGGAAGTGGGAGGAGAGGGTATGAGGTAGTAGGGGGTTATGGGGTGCTGGGGTGGCCTCCGAGCCAGCATTCGAAGTCTTTTATACACTCTTCGGACGTCCCATACCTGTGCGTGGGAAATTGCGGAGGTACCAGAAGACGTGCTGGAAGTAATGATAGTAGCATAAACTCACCTGAGTTCTTGAAGTTCTTCCAGCATAGAACTTAGGTGTTAGAGCTTTAGCAGAGACGGGGGCTACTCACCGAACCAATTCCAAGGCGTTCTGCTCAAAAAAACCTGAACAACAGGACGTTGTTTGAAGGCTTTCAAGACTGGACGTCGGTCCATAGAGATCTAGTGAACCCTCTCTCGCCGTTCTCAAGCAGCATTTGAGCCCTGTACCCGGTGGTCATTTTGATGATTTGGGAAGAGTGAGCGATCGTGGGAAAAGGTGAGGGTTCTGTAGTCGAACCATGCGATTTCTAAGTGCAGACAGGCCTTTAGATTTTGACCCCTAGTACCGGCACACGGTAGGCCTGCTCTGTGAGTCTCTTGGTTTGCTGGGCTCGGAGGGGATACTACCGCGTTCGGCCCCCGGAACCCGCTCAAATACGGGTCAGTTCGCTTGACCAAAACATACAGGAGTACGAATTGCGGGTAGACGGGTTATCCGTTTCGCCTCTTCCGTGTCTACCCTAACATACCCCTCCGCAGAATTTTCTTCGTTCGTGGTACGTTTACATGCCGGAACGCTCAGAGGGGGTCCAGGATCCTGGGCGGCGGCGCGGTCAGCCAAAGTCAAACTGAGAGAGCGTGAGAGCGAATGGATATCCGGGAGTAAAGCATTTTAGGTAAGATACCCCTGGAAGGAGAAAGTGTTTAAAACCCTCGAAAACCGATTCGAGTGACCCTTCCTTAAGGCCAGAGATTACGCTATCACGCTAAGGGATCAAACAGACAGTCAAAACTTGGCAACAAGCTGCTGGTGTCGTCCACTGCCGGTGCTCTACGGAAGCTCCTTTGCGGGTTCTTGGTAAACAGGACCAACGATGAACGTTCGAACACGAGATGATCAAGGATGATCAACTTACGATTTGCTGGTTGCCAGAGCCTATCAAACCCGACTAGGGCTCGCATCACGATAAGTAACAGCGGAAAGATTAAATATGGTATGAATATTGTGACAGTCCTTGTCTAGGAAGAATCCGCGAAACCTTGGCACTATAGATGTACAGTACATCTATCAAGTTGTAGAAAGTGTAACGAATCTCAATCATAGATATCTTACAGTCACCTCGGAGTTTCTATCGCTTTGATGATGCTGGAAAGTCCCACCTGGTCGGCGGAGGTTGTGCCCTCGCTTGGAATGTTGGCTTGTTTCCTCTCCCACGGTCCCCGCTGTGGCTTCCAACGGGTCTCCAGATCGTAGTCCACCGTGACGGCCCGTTCGATCTGCACCTGCACGTCGAGGCTCATTCCACCGTCCGAGTCGCGGTCTTTTACGTTTCCGGCGTTGTGCGTCGCATCATGGCCAGTGGTACCCCAGATGAACCTCTCGTAAATGCGGGCCTCACTAGCCTCTGCGGGTGTGCGAGGAAGGATACCCATTAAAGCCAGATGTTTCTCTATTCGTGCAAAACGCTCACCATGAATGTGAATGAGAATTCTCTGGCTCATGATCCAAACGACCGTGTATCCGAACGAACTTCCAGGGGACTGGGGGTGAAAAGGTCAAACGCCAGCCGCTAGCTCAGGGGAGTGATATAGCGCGAAGAACTACCTGCGCACGATTGCCGACACTGTTCCGATACAAGATCAAGTTCATGACGTTGACTCCTGAGAGACGATATGTTATTTCAGACGGGGAGTAGAAACATGTAGTGTCGCCTGCCGTACCGGTGAGGAAGACAATATATACCAGACCATCGTAAAACAGCCTTAGAGGAAACCGGGGTATGAGAATTATGTCTCGGCAGCTAAATTTTAGCACTCACATTTTGAGGATCGAAGACATTCTACGAGATCGATGAGTACTTGCCGGTGTCTGGTTTCGCAGGTAGGACCGCACCTACTGACACTACGAGCTGACTTGATCAAAAAGAATGAAGAAAGGGCGATCGTGGTGACGTCGAAGACCATGGCCACGAGATAAAACACCCATTGAGGTACATGTGACGAGAGGTTTCCTGGCGAGCAGCTTTCCAGTAGAAAATCCGTTGAAAGGCCGGAGATCTCCCAGTGGGTGACAATGCTTACTTTCCGTCCTTCTGTACGGGTGTGCGGGAATCAAAACTGGCATACCACTCAAGGGTACTAGTCGCAAATCCGAAGGCAAGGATGAATATTCCCATACCCCTTGATCTCTGGGAGATGTTCCAGGTTCGGTAACCGACGATTGCCTGGGAGACCATAATCTGGGTCGCTGCGCAGGGTGTAAGGATACAGGATGCGCAGTGAACACCAAACAACTCACCTTTGAGTGCCGGGGCTACCAAGTAGTACTTTGAGCAAAATTCCTCTGAAAACCCATGGTAGAAGTACCCCACATTGCTGACGACCAGCAGGATGACACTGATATATCTATGAGACGTCAGTAAGTAGCCGCTCATCTCTGCACGGACGAGCTAGGCAAGTACCGTATCAGGATGAACAGAATTCTGCTGATGGGCCATCTTCAAGATGCGTGAGATCGGACTCAGAGCCCCGCAATACATGGAACGATCGACGACAGACTCACCTAAACCTGAGTGTACTAGACGGGTGATAGAGCCTCCATTCCACCGGGAGGGTAGCCAAGAAGCTTAAAAAAATGTCAGCAAAGAAACAAACCGGAGGTGCGAGGGTGGGACATACTCGTAACCAGCAATGGATATAGACGCAATCCGCAAGAAGGAGTCCGGTTCCAACACGGTTGACATGACCTCCGCACCTTGGGAAGAAGAGAGAACAATTGATCAGGGTAACATCCATATATACTTCTCCGAATAGTTTTGGTGGGTGTGTGACCAGTCAAAGATCTGACTTTCGCCTAGCCCACGGATACGGATCGGGCCCTAGGAAATGCTTGATAACTGATTCTCGCGGAAGACTCAGCCGGAACATACCGGTGAAAATGTGCAAATGTGTAAAAACATCGTGTGTATGTCTTGAATAGGATTGAACTTGGAGGGGAAGAACTGTCACACGGAAATATATATATATAAGCCCAATATCCAATTCATAACACTCCGATGGCACTCCGCGTTCTATCTGAGGCATGGGATATGGGTTTAAACTGTAGGAGGGCGGTTGATCTCCGGACGTCCCCCCGCCAAAGTTTAATTTCATCCAGGGACTATTGTATACGGGTACTCGTAACCTGAGCCACCTTATCGTGAACCCTGCTCTCGAGGCTCAAGGCCGCTGTGGGGTCAGACCGGTAGTGCAGAGGCAGGGTCGATGTGAGCAGAAACTAGAATACAGGCAAGTTTCGTCGGATGTGAGGTCGGGAGTGCGAGCGGGAGAACAGTTTTCGACGGACCGAGTTCGGTTTCGATCGGGAGATGTGGCTCATGTATACATTCCCCATGAGCAGCGGGTAAAATGAAATACACGGAGGGGGGTATATATGGCGTAGCACCCGCATGCGAGGGTACGGTTGGCAACCGTGTTGTGAAATCGCCTTGCAAGTCGAAACGATCGTAGTGATATTAATGGTTCTGCATGGAGTATGGATGTGCTACATGCTCTACTGAGACTTGGGTCACGGGGAAGTCGGCGTATGGATTCATGTCAGCAATGCTACTAATGTGATTATAATTGCAGCCAGTCAAAAACAAGTCAAAGGGGGCATGTGGGTATGCTGCGGATCCGGTGGCCGCCGAAGCAGTAGGAGGAAGTACACTCAAGGACAGATGGACCGTGCCTAAGCCGGGCCTGGGGCCTTCTGTAATTGAGTGACCCAACGGCCGTCCCCAACAGGGCTTATCATGGACAACCAAACTAGCTTCGCACTCACTCCAGGTGACTTCTCTCCACTCAGCCTCCACTCGGGTATACCCTTGTGGCGTTCGCCGCTCCATGGGTGTTCGATCATCCACCGATGAATGCACCGGAGTGTCTCGATGGCGAGTTCGCGCTTCGTCAGTTGCCGGAGACCATACACAGTGACAAATGGGGCGGTGGGATAAAGAGGTGTATAGACGAGGATCTCGTAAGTGGCTTCCTTGTATCCGGGCCAAGCGATGACGAGAGTAATCTGACAGGACTTCATGGGATCCAGCCCAAAGTTTACAGGTTCGTCGGGGTCGTCCATGTCGTTGAGGTTATGCATATATTGGAGGGGCATTCCGAGGACGCCGTTGCGAGTGAAATAAACTGTCGATCGGTCCTCTGGTCGGGGTTCGATCGTTTGGGGGATAACCTCGCAGCCGCCTGGTTTCTTGGGGAAAGTCTGGCTGAACTGTTCAGAGGTCCAAAGAGCATTTTGTCACGAGGCAAATCTTCGAAAGATTGGATTACGTACCGGAAGGCTACTGATGCAATCCTCCGGTGCCTGCTGAGATGGGGGAGGTTCAGTGAGCGGGACGTGCTCATGTTTCTTGCTGGGTTGTAGTGAGGAGCGGACGTGACGCTTCCGTTGGTTGGGTCGAGAAAGGAAACTGCGACCTGGGGCTGGTTTGGTACCGTGCAACAACTTTTCGGCAGGAGGCTGAACCGAGGGGCGTGATTTTTTGGATAGAGATCTTTGAGGGACTAGTACGCCCTGCCCTTGATAATCGGGACTGGCACTACCAGGGTGTTTCAATTTGGTGCAGACCTGTATCTCAGAAAACTCTTCCGTGAAATATCGACAGAGATTCTCTCGGGAGGGTCATCTAAGAGCAGTGGCACGGGACAAGAAGCTATCGAACTCACGTCGTTAGACAAGTCGTTGAACACCTTGGGGTTCCGTTGACCTGGAACCTGATTGCTAGTGGTCATCGGCCCTCGGCGGATTGAAGATGGTACGGGAAATCGCTCGGGAGAGGTGCTCGGGACGCTTTCCATGGCTGGGGCGATGGGCCATGACAAAACCGAAAGTTCGGACAGAGAGGCTTTATAGGGGTAGGACACACGGTTCCCATGGGCCACCCGGACCACCAGTGAAAGAAAGAGTGAGGGCGCGGATCGCGTGATGGCAGGAGTAAACAAACACAAAGACGAGTGGCGTAAGGGCCAACTGATCGGCTCCAGCGACCACATTCTCTTCCCCTCCGCTGTTACACCACTTCGCCACTCAAGTGCTTGCCTCCCGACAACACTACCCCTCGATTTTGCAAAGCTTGAAAATAAGCACTCGCTTGTGCACGGTAATGATTATCTCACTTACCGTAGCCTCAAAGTGATCCGAGATATCGTGAGGTGGTGGCTGGTGATCAATGATACAGCTGCGAATACTTCAAGATACCAAAACTCACTCGGCCATTATGCCCTGTAAGTACAGATAAATCTGGACTGAAAGAATGTCGTGAAAGAAGCTGAACCTCAATTGCAGACGCGTTCTCATCACGTGCGGGGAACTTCTTTCCATCTATGGAAATTCAACCTTACGAGAAGCGGTATGCCGAGATGTTAGCCAGGGAGCGAGCGGTGTAATGGCTGTAGGGAGCGTGTTTGCGGGATGCTGAACTGTGCTGAACAATCTGGGGCGATGGAGGGAGGAGAACACGCGAGTTCGCTAAAAAGGGGTCACCTTCCCGCGCGATCGTCTCCGCAGCCAAGCCCAGGTTGTCCCCGATCAGTCATGTCGAATTATCCTCAACCTCCTCCTTCCTACTCTTCCTCCAAACCAGCCTATGGAAGCACCGGAGATACCAGAGAGCCTCTCCTAGGCGGTCGCCAATCTCCGCCGCCCGGCCCCAGCACCGGAGGAATCTACAACCAACCACACTCCGGAGACGTCCCAGACGACTTCAAGGTCAGTAGCTGAACCCGTTCATTCGCTCGCCCTCTTACAAGCTCACTGGATCCTCAGTATGGAGTGTCCGTGAGCGAGAGCAGTCTTGAGATCCGGAACGCGTTTGTGAGGAAGGTCTACACAATCTTATGTACGTTCTGGCCATCTCCTGGCAGGAGATCACATCGCGTGGATCGCTAACTCACCGCTTGCGTATTCTAGTCGCACAGATCGTAAGGAAGCTCTGTTTTGTGTAATATAGCCATGTAGTGATCTGACATCCATCGCGATACCTAGCTCGCCACAACTGTCGTTGGCGGTTTACTCTCCCAATCACCATCCGCAATCCTCTGGGTTCAAGCCAAGTATGTCTCTCCTCCATATCCCATTACGGAACGTCAGGATTGATCCAACGCAGCCCGTGGTCGTTCTACACCCCCATGTTCGGTGTCTTCATCAACCTCGGCCTGCTCTACTGGAAACGCCATCAGCACCCGCTCAATCTTGTTCTCCTGTCCACTTTTACACTCCTCGAGTCATTCACCCTCGGAGTGTTGTGTGCATATTTCGATAACACGATTGTCCTACAAGCTTTGTACGTCAGACCCTTTCCATCGTCCATGGCAGAGCTTTGACATTATCATATAGGCTGATTACTTTGGGAGTTTTCTTTGGCTTGACTATCTTCACTTTTCAATCCAAGGTATGGCGAACGCGAATCGTACCCATCCCGTTCTGACAGCACCCAGTACGACTTTTCTGGCATGGGGCCGTGGCTCTTCGGCGGTCTCATCGCTCTCTGTAAGCACCTCCTTTATCCCCCGCTCTTTCTACTCACGACCAGCTGCATTGTCGTAGGTATGACCGGAATTGTCGGAATATTCATACCGTTCTCGCACACCATTGACCTCTTGTACGCGATTGGAGGGACGACCTTGTTTAGCGGGTACATCGTCTACGACACGTACTTGATCAACCGTCGACTCTCCCCAGACGAATACATCATGGCTGCCATTAGTTTGTATCTCGAGTGCGTACCCATATCGTTACATCTCTTCCTGATGGACTAATTTGCGCTCTCTTTTGCGCGGTGTAGCTTTATCAATCTCTGTGGGTTGTCTCAACGCGTTTCTGTATGCATGATATTCTAACGTCTCCTCCCTCTAGTCTTGAGTATCCTTCGTCTCCTCAACAATCTCCAGAACGACTAGTGAACGTGGGGTGATACTGAGTCACAAAAGTTTGGCGCAGAACGTTTACACCTTCTCGAGAACTTTCCGGTAGTCAATTGTACGTGTCAGGTAGGACCTCTATACGGAACGTTTATATAATGTCCTCCGGAAACCAATGAAGCCAAACCCGTGGCCGTGGTGAGGGCAAAGGGGGAGAGCATCTAAAGTCTCCACGACGACCCGGGAGAGTACGGTAGAGTAGGATCAATTTCAAAACACGCATCCAACGTCTCTGTGATCCGCCTTTGCTATTTGGGACTCCCCGCTGGTGCTTTCATAGCCCCTCTCCCCTGCGTCCAAATGAAATCCAACCTCCAGAGAAGTTCGACCGGGGATCCTTCGTGTCTCGATGTTGGAATCCTCCCGAATCACGGTATGCGTCCGGCCGCAGAAGTTTGATTCAACCCAAGTCATCCAGGTTGCACGACGAGCTCTAGGCCGCGAGTCCCCTCGTCCCCCTGATATTGGCGTGGCGATTAGACAGAGGAACACACAGCATTTTCAGTACGGTATTTGACCGCTCCCTTGGGGACCACATACTACACACACCTCTTCAGTTTCGCGGCCGTGTCTCGAACCTTAGGGTCAGTCAGGAGGAAAGCATGGCAGCAAGCGAGGTCCGAGGCCGAAGAACCACAGGAACAAGAATGGAAATCAGAGTCGAATGCACCCAGTTGATGATCGGGCTCGGACCGTAACAGAAGAGTCCTCGTCGAGGGGTCAGTCTCGCAGATCAACAGGTCTCTCTCTCTCTGCGGAAGCACAGGTGTCACGATAATAGCCCAAGGCGGGACATATGTACAACCGAAGATAAAGGACGGACCTTTAGCGCTACGTCGTACACATGATGCGCGGGGGTGTTCTAATTGCCCCGTGAGGAGAGAACTCCTCGGACCCAGGGATGTGCAATATTGCCGCAAACCGGACCGGCGGGGCAAGGAACTATAGTGGGTTCGAGGAGGTTGGTGGTTCGAGCGTAGGTATCTTTGGATGATGATGGCGGCGCCTGTAGGGCAAAGGGGTTTGGAGTCCAAGTGACCCCAGCCATAAGATGGTTTTGACTCCGGATCGTGAAACCTGGGGGAGATCTTTGAAACGGAAATCCTCTTCGATCCGGACAGGCGTCGATGGAGCGAACTCGAGGTATGCGGCGCAATAGCTCAGGCGGGTGGTTTCTGTGTGCAGCGAATCATTGATATAGTCATCCGTCGCAGTTGGGTGAAAGTTAACATCTGTGAGTCGGTTGACCGTACGCGTCGATCTTGACGTCTGCCAAGCTCAGCTAGTGGCAGATGCATTCCCCAGACGTTTTGAAGCTCCTCCAGCAAGTCCTTGTACCCATAGCGGCTCCGTCTCCTCTGGTGCCGGAGAAAGAGAATACTTCTCCAACGAGAGCCGCGACGGTGGTGGATTCCGATGATGAAATGGGATCCGGGGGCCAGCAGGTTCAACCGAACGAGGATTTGCTCAAAAAGCTCCGTTTCTTCTTCTCCGACACTCTCGTCCTCGCTGCACTTGACATCGTAGATCGGGATGGTGGTGGGTGACATGTTCTCCAGAGCTGAAGCTGAGATCTGGACCGGACAGCCGATGCGAAAATAACAGTTGTCAGATACACGTCCCCACTCCAGCGGCTCCAGCACCAAGTAGCGGGGACCAAGAGGAATTGTTACGTGTTCCCCAGTCTTCCTGTTTGGACAGACTCGGGGGTGAACAAATATTTCTGCGACTGCCCAGCCTTCACGCTATCGGTCTTATCGGCCGAATCAAACTTGATGGTGAGCGCATTTTTTCGCCCTTCGGGTCAACAAGTGGAGCTGACAGGGTGTGACGACAGTGCAAACACCTCCTGGCCACATATCTGGCAGAAAAACTTGGCCGGGTCGTCGAACGCAAGCTTGGTTTTGAAGAATGGGCAACACTGATGTCGGCAGTGTCCAACCGGGACAGCCAATGAAGTGGGGTGGAATGGGGAGGGTGTACAGATGCATTAAGGGAAGTCCTGAATATGTATGTATACGAGATAGCGAGGACCTGTAAAGGTGTTCTAAACGAAAGCATGGGACAGTAATTATGACGGTTGTGGTTGCATATTTTCGGGTAGGGGAGGGAGTTGAGGACGAGTGTTGTCGTTCATCATCCTGGAAACTAAGACACCAACACCCTCGAACACGCCCAAGAGAATACCGCAAGCCACTGCCGAACCGAAAGCAGACCTCGGGCCACCTGGGATTGGAGAGGTATGAGTAAGCCATCACCTCCCAGAGAGGGGCAGGAGAGAGAAAGACGTACTTCGCGCGGCCAAACAACCACCAGTCAGGAAACCAGAAGCAATGGCATTCCACGCGTCCTCTTTTTGTCTCCATCCCTTGATGGCACAGTCAAACGTTGAGAACATTCCACCCCAGACACCGAAGTTACCACCCGTCACGGGTGCCCGAGACTTGATCACGGACATTGCGCCGGGAAACCGCTCACCCTGAAAAAAAGACGCGGCGGTGAGAACACGTTCATGACGCATGTGGCGGGAGAGTACGACGCACCCTTGGTGAGTTCCGGGCTCCTTTAATACCGTGCCAAAGACCACCTCCGACTGCGCCCATGGCAAAGGCCGCGCCGAAATCACTGAGGATGACCCATGGGCTGTCGGAATACTAAGTAAGAACATCCGTTGAACGAACGCGGGCGAGCGCACCAAGGATCTCTCGTATGGTCAGCATGGGCCATCTTTTAAGGGAAAGTCGGAGTATGCAACAGGAACGGGAGGCAAAAGGTGTGCTGGCGCGGGTGTGACCGTTGTGTGACGCCCACGTCCGGTGGGTGGGGAGCGTGACAGGATCTCACAGGTCACGTGTTCTCGTTATAAGTACCTACTCGCTCCGTTTGGCCCGATTTATTCGAAAAACGCGTCGATGGCCGTTGACCGACACCGCACTATCCAGCGGAGGTTGCAAGTCTACGTCGAGATTCCCTTAAGGTGCGTCCAGACAAAACTCTCCGTGGCCTGCTCTGAACACTCGACTCTCTTTCGATAATCAGAAGGACATCGGTGGCTGAACGCGAACCCCGTTCCGATACCAGCAGTGACATCAACATGCCTGCCACGACTCCACCTCCGCACAAACGGAAACTCTCTCAACCCGATGTGAACGCTTCCGTCGAGGTTAAGAAACAGAAGCTCGCAGAGACTGACACCAATACCATTCCTCCAAAGCTCATCCCCAAGGAGAGGGACACGGCAAAGGGCAAAGAGGTTTCCAAGGAAGGTCTCAAGCCACCGAAGAAGACAACGACCAAAAAGGTCAAGCCAACCTCTCCAAAGCCTGGGGCTGCTGGAGCCACCTCTGTTGCTAATCCCTCCAACGCTTCGGAGGAATTCCCCAACGGGCATCTCTACTGTCATCAATGCAACAAAAAGCGCGACGCGTCGCGTGAGTCCCACCCCCTCCCGATCTACTTCCAACCTTGACCGTCTTCATGTTTACTGCGATCCCACAGAGGTTATCAGTTGCACAGAGGCCGCGAAGAAGTGCAAAACGAAGTATTGCAAGCCATGTCTAAGCAATCGCTATGGTGAGGATATCGACGAGATCAAGAAAACTCCGCCAAGTGGACGCGGGAAGAGTAAGATGCCGTACACCTTCAAGTGCGTCTTCCCAATGTAACTTCACCGCCCCGCATGACGTTACTAAGGTTATTTCGCCACAGATGCCCAAGGTGTCAGGGGATCTGCAACTGTCGCACCTGCCGTCGTGCACAAGGGCTTGAACCAACTGGGTAGGACAACCACACACCAGACGTATCTGGTACTTACAGATTCGCTCAGGAATCTGACCAACGCCGCTCGCAAGGTTGGCATATCCGCTGCTGAGCTCCTCGACGTCAACCCAGACCAGAAGGTTGGTTTCCACGCACCACGTCACTTTCATTACTCGCCCTTATTGTGCATTTATTCTAGGGGATCCTCCCCGGTCAAGGCCAAGAGCGTAAACGTATCAAGGCTGTGGAAGACGCGAAAGAATTGTCCACGGCTGCTGGAGCGTCCACTTCAAAGTCCGCTGAAAAGCCTCAACCTAAGCCCAAGCCCACAAAGCCACTCATACCGGTTATCCAGCCCATGTGGACAAGACTCTCCAATGTCCCACAAGAGATAACTTTCGAACAGCTCGAGGAAAGGATGTTCATCCGAGAGTTCATGGTCAGATTCTCCTCACTCATGGAGAAGGAGGCCAAGGCCCATCTAGATGAACTCGGGGAGATTGTTGGTGACGGATCTGTCGACTGGGTTGTGGGCGAGGGTCGCCCCAAAAAGGGTCCAGACTCAGGCATCCCATTGGTGAGTTGGGTCAGCGAGAGGTGTATACGGTCTGTTATCCTTGGACTTCTTGGAATATATGTGGAGGACGCGACTGGCCCCTTGAAAAAGGTCTGTCTTTCATTGCGTCTCTCACATCTGTCGATGGCAATAACAATTTCATTTAGAGTCTCCAAAGTGCCCTCAGAGAAATTAAGAATAGTTCAGCAAACATGACCAAGATCTGGACGACCCTCGCCTCCCTACGTCATACCCACCCGAACGATTTCACTTACCCTGATCCGCTGCCCCCACCCACAACGATGCCGGTGTATAATACCCGCAGGGGTGCGCTGACCCAAGATGGTATCCCTGTTGGACACTCAGGACAGTTGGTCCCGGTTGTGCTGGATCTGATCGACGGATTGATGATTGGCGGGTCGAGAACGCTTAAGTCGGAGATCGATAAAGGGGTTAACGAGGCCAAGGACATCACGAAACTGGGGAAGGATGCGGTCGCGAGGGAGAATGAACGGTGGGTAAAGGAGAAAACCCGACTGGGAACCACCAAACCCGTGCGCGCTCTGCTCCGCTGATGTTGAGAGTGGCCCCACTAATAGCTTTCTTTGGTCGCACAGCCTCGGCCGTTTAGAGACGCTCACAAGATCCGTATTGACGACCTCGAGAAGGCTCAACAGACTCTTGTCTCGTGTTTGACTTTCAGATTCTCTTCGCTCGGCCATGACGATGAGGGGAGGCGATATTTCTCTTTCTCACCTCCTGTCATGGAAAAGGAGGCGGCCTCAGACACCATCTTTGACGATCTTGAGGAAGTCGGTACAGCACCGAAGAAGTCCACTGGGGGCGGGCGTGGTCGGCGAGCAACAGCATTCATATCTGGAGGCGTGGGATCAATGGACGAGTCCAAGCGAGAGGAACTGTGGAACTGGAATTGGTTCGTCGCCGTCTGGGGGAGGAGGCCTGAAGGTGCGGTTGTCGCACCCGACCCTCATCGCGACGAAGATGGAGATGGGGATACCACTGACGACGATGAAGACGATGAGGGCGAGAGCGAGAGATGGTGGGCATTTTGGCGGCCGGAGGACATTAGAAACCTTTCCCGGTGGATCGCTCGCCGTCACGGGCTGGACCACGAGGATGGCGATCATGATTCCAAGGAAGAGGGCAAGGCAAAGTCTAGCACTGAGAACAACAAGAACTCCAATGGTGTTTTAATCCCTCCTGTTGGCCCTTCCACTGCCGCTTCCTCCACCGCTGATGCATTCTCTGATCGAGCGAGCACGGCGAACCTTGACCACGACGCAATGGACGTCGACGAGGACCGCGAAGCCGATAACACTGACACGGATGGGGCCGGGAGGGAGGGTTCTCCACTGACAGACTTTGACGAGAGCGGTGATGAGAGCGGAAACAAAAAGTTGTTGGACTCTCCACCAAATGGTAAGCCAAGTCAGAGGGCAGTGAAAGAACTCGTGAGTACGCTGAGCGGGTACGCTCGGTTGTTGGAGTGGAGGGTGCAGAGAGGCGAGAGGGAGAGGAAGGCGAGACAGAAATGTTAGAAGGAGAGGTCCAGGGTTCAGATGCCCACCGACGGGCAGATTCCTTCTCTCCCACTTCGACCCTTCTTTCACGCTCTTTTATTCCGTCTGGTGCGAAGATAGAGGTGCAGAAGCCATTACACTACTCTACGAGAACCTTTGATCACGGTATAGTACTAGATTACAGTGTTTTGATATTCAACGCAGGTATTGGGTGACTGTCCGTAAAGCTACATCGCGTACACACGATCCTAGATGAATACCAGAGGACTTGTATAAGGGAACTATCAGGACCCCATCCGTCGTGCCGGGTCATGGACAGCAGGGGTCACAGCGGGTTTTGTAGTGCCCCCTAGGTATTGAACTTTGTGTTGCATTGCCGACAGACGTCGGGCCTATTTCTTGGCTTGAGAGCCGTCTGTATCGTATATGGTGCTTGACATTATTGGGTGACTGTCCGTAAGGTTACACCGTGTACACACAATCCTAGATGAATATCAAAGAACTTATAAGGGAACTGTCAGGACCCCGTCCGTCGTGCCGGGTCACGGGCAGCGCGGATCTCGGCTACCGGCACCCTTCTACGATGTTTAGAGATATCCCTAGTCTTACGGATAGTCACCCATTATCCAGATGCGTATATTGTAATTTGTACCCGACTGTCCTGTTTAGGTATGTTGGGATTTCAGCAGCCCGGGCTAACCCAGAGACAGTACTCAACGAAAAATGCCACCCCCACCTCCTCTGGGTAGCACCAGCCAGTTCGTTCACATCGACTCCCTCGCAGCCACACTCGCCAAACTAAACATCAACATCCCAATCGAGGATCTCACCAAGGTTATACATGATGTGGACGAAGCCAAGCGTGCTGAATTGACCGCTCCAGTGATCTCCGGTGCCGATCTGTTGGAGATCGATGAATCGTCGTCTTATCGAACTCACCAAAGGGGCCTTCCCTGACGACAAGGTTCCTGATCCGTTCATACTCACATGGTTTGGTTTGTCCGAGGATGTCGCCGCCGATAAGCTTTCCTCAATGTACTTCTCGTCGTGACAAACGCCACAAGCACGTCTAAAAATCCGCCCCGCGAATGATAGAATGAGCCGGACTTGATATCAATCATGGCACCGCCTTCGGTTTGGTTGCCCCTCACAGCAGCATCGGGTTTGCTGGTGACAATGGAGGGGTCTGCGCATCAGTGTTCCAGAGCACCAGATGTTCTCAAAAATGGATCGACTTGTGGCTGTGACCGCCCATGGTGTAGCGTCAGCTTCTCGAACGTGGACCAAACTATATGCTCAGTCACTCACTTCCAACATCAGCTCCCCAACGGTATCCTCAGTCAGCATGTAAGTCCATGTCCGATCTCTTGCTCTATCCAAAACGCTGGAAACAAACTCACCTCGCTTGTCATTCACAGGCTCTTCTCAACCGTCTAGTATCGGGTTCAGCCCGTGTCAATCAACCCTCAGCGCTCAGCTCTTACGACAACGCCCGCGGGCGCACGGTCATTGAACAAACCGAGCGTGTCTTCCACATCCGCTTCTTTTCCTGATGGGCGCCAGTCATCGGAAGATCGCGCGATTGATGGTGCCAGTGTCTGATCCAGGCAGCTGTCATGGCCATAGTGAGGGAACGTGGTTTCCGGGTACACTCTCCCTGTAACGCCAACAGTTGACCGGAAACCTCTCTTCCCATCACCGCAATCTTCTCACTTGGTCAGGTAGTCATGGATCTCGTAAAATGTCGTGAGCGTAAGCCACCAACCTACATGAACACGAGTGGCGGCAGCTGATAAACGGACGATATAGTTGACTTTGCCTCATTGGGTCCCGAGAACATGACCAGACTGGGGAAAGACTTCATGCGCACATCCCTCGTCTCGTGTCCGAAGAACCAAGAGTGGCAAGTGGAGAAGGACTATGCAGACAGGATCTCCGAAGTGGCCTCAAGGGTTGGAAGATCTCCAACGAGCCTGTCCTCACAGGATGCGGCAGCATTGGCGGAAACGTTTCACAAGGTATTTTTTCATCGTCAAACCTTCCCTCACCCTCTGAAACCGCCGGTGGCTAGGGCATAGACAGTCATACCCATGGCCGCACCTACCACTACGCATGGCTCAGACTTTATGTCCACGCCCTCCTCCGTGGATCGCAAATATTTCCCGATGTAGAACTGTGTGATGAGTCGCCGGGCTTCGAGCCCCTTGGATTGGTGGAAATTTGGAAGGGAAATCATCAAGGGGACCAGGTATCTATCAAGGTAATTCGGACACGGAGAACGGACGCGTTGAAGGTAATCAAAAGGGTACGTAGCTCCTCTTTTAATCAGAGTAAAACTTAGTGTGCTTCACGCCAGATCTATTGTGACGAAGTTGAGGGGTGCAAGTACCTTTCCCATTCGAACGTACTCCCCATCATTGAGATCTCGAAGACGCTGTTTCCGCTTTGTATCATGAGCCCATGGATGCCAGATGGAAATATCGTGCAGTACACGCAAAAGAATAGGAATGCCGATCGGCTAATGATGGTATGCATCCATCGGGATTGATAGGGGTACACCGCTGATTACGTCAGTAACAGCTTGCAGGAGTCTGCGATGGCCTCTCATACCTTCACGGGCTAGATATTTTACATGGTTGCATCGCTCCGGTAGGTGAAACGGAACGGCCTGTGTGCTGACATGCACATTGATGCTTCGTACGTCCAGGACAACATTTTGATTGCTCGAGATGGCAACGCATGTCTCGCGGACTTTGGAATCACAAACGAATTCGCCGATATTACCCGCCGCATGTTTAAACTAAGAACCGCACGTTATATGGCCCCAGAGCGGTTTTACATGAACAATGTCGTTGGCCATGCTTCAAAAGAAAGCGATGTTTACTCCCTCGCAATGACTTCCTTTACGGTATGCTCTCCCTCCGCCGGAAAACAGAGCAATACTTGACGCAATTGACCCATTACTATCAGGTCCTCACAGGAGCGTTGCCATATCCTGGAATTCACGACTACCACACAGTCGTTTCCCGCATTAAATCTGGGGAACGACCTCTGCGTCCAAGGAATCAAGATGCAAATCAATGGTTGCGGCGCAGAGTATGGAATATGGTTGTGACCTGTTGGAGCAAGGATCCAACGAAGCGATGGGAAGTTCATGCTATGCGTACACTGTTCTCATCAGGTAACAGAAGCGCTCGAAATACAGGAAACGAAAGGCCCTGAATATTGAAACAGGTATTGAAACAGGTGTTGAAACGGGGCAACAGCAACGTGGAAGATTTCTCCCACGGATCACTTCTCTATTCCAGTTTCTACGAGATCCGGAACCGGAAATTGAGAGAATTGTTAACGAAATGGATAAGGCAGGCTCTTCCACCTCCCCTACTCTCCCCCGGGGCTAACGCGAGCCATAGCAATTGGAGAATCGGGCCCTATCAGATCGGGAACGACTGAAGCTGTTCAATAAATTTTGCAAAACATGTAGCCGCCACCGCATGATGCCAAAGTCCATGCACATCCCAGATTGTTCGGAAGGCTCTATGGAAGTCGCAAGCGGCGGCTATGCCAATGTATCGCAGGGTACATACGAAGGGCGTCGGGTGGCTATCAAGGTCGTGCGTGTATATATCACAAGTGACTTGGATCTCATCCTCAGCGTGAGTCTTCCGCCTGCACTACCATGACTATACGGATGAATAAGTTACAGAGATTCTGCCGAGAGGGGGTAGCCTGGAAGCACCTCCGGCACCCGAACATTTTGCCGCTGATCGGAGTGACAGTGAGTAACCAGCGGTTCGCGATGGTTTCTGCGTGGATGGAAAATGGGAACATCAACGAGTTTGTCAGGGGGGATCAACATGTGAACCGTATTGAGCTTGTACGTGCTACACCCTACCCAACTGGAGCATGACTGATCCACTGTCCAGCTGACTGATGTTGCAAATGGCTTGAAGTACATGCACGACCTCCGCATTGTCCATGGAGATTTGAAGGGAGTATGTGTTCTCTCAAATCATACGTCTACGTACATCTCACTGATCTGCGAAGGCGAACATCCTTATCAACGAGAACCGGCGAGCGTGCATCGCCGATTTTGGCCTTACCACCATCACTGGTATTGTGACCTATGCATCTGCCGCAACATCCCAAGTGTCGTTGATCTCGAACGACACACTGGTGTCATTCACTGAAGGAGGGACATACCGGTGGATGAGCCCCGAACTGTTGGATCCGGAAAGGTTCGGGATGCCGAAATCAGAAGATAATAGGCCAACGAAGCAGTCCGATTGCTACGCTCTCGGGATGGTCGTGTACGAGGTAGGCGTTTGCGCGAACCGATGCGCGGTTTTACACAGCTAACCAACAGTACCATAGGTTCTGTGCGGACACTGCCCCTACGTTGAAATTGAATCGGATATTCTTGTCATCAATGCGATCACCGAGGGGGATCGACCGAAGAAACCGGAGGGAGCGACACGCCTCGGGTTCAGCAACGAGCTGTGGAGGACCATCGAGCTGTGCTGGCTGGAAGATCGCAACGCACGACCCGGTATAGAGGATATCATTTCCTGCTTAAACGACGCGACAGCATTCTAGTTCATGAGAGAGTTTTGACTTCGAATGCGGGAGCCGAACGGCATATACACAGGTTGACGATCCTATCTTCACTTGTTTTTCCTACGCGTATTTCCTGTTACTTATTGTACACGATCGGACCACATACGCCCAAAACCGTCTAAAGGGTAACGGCGGGGACGACAAATACAGGGGGTGAGAGTCAACATCAATCGAACTACGACGCCGGCGAAGTAGGTTCCTATAAGAGCGTAGATATAACAGACGCACACCCGTCCCCAAGTTCCTTGAAGTAACGGGAAGAGGAACACGAGGAGTCGGAGATCTATGCAGAATGACGGTCAAGCACTGGTTAGTTGGCGCTCAGAAACCGACGTGATGATTGGTGTATATCTAGGGCCATACTTGGTCAGTACTCTGGAACGGCAGCCCACATAGGTGGCTGGCACCCCCCCCTACGGATGTCAAGCTGAATCCACGCTCGGGGACCACCGCGCCTTGGTTTGTTACCACATCAATCCGGTAACATTCCCACGGACTGACCCCCCATCCTCGAGGTGGGGCGTCGATGGAGGGTCTCATGCAGGGGACCCGGATCCACCGTAAAAGGCTCTCTAAATCATCAATGGGGCTGGCGGTCAGCCCCTCCCCCGCGGATCGTCTCCGATCTGCCT
>Ga0307517_10005758_pt1 | contig 18544 bp, 23 predicted proteins | sample 23_EM_MG_FD_194515 | JGI IMG/M metagenome (GOLD analysis project Ga0307517, IMG submission 194515) | Populus trichocarpa ectomycorrhiza microbial communities from riparian zone in the Pacific Northwest, United States - 23_EM | ecosystem: Host-associated > Plants > Roots > Unclassified | place... | reverse complement strand
TACGTCACCTTGTCTGGTGATGGCTGTCTTCATTCCCCGGCCGGTGCAGAACCGCGGCTTGGTGTGGGTCTGAGGGGAAGCCCGGGTGTGATTCGCCTCCACGTTCCGATACTTAAATCTCCAACATGGCATTCTTTCCCTCTATTGCCCCTCTGCCCCTCCCCAAGCATGTCTTCCCCCGGCTCTGTCCCCGTCCGTTTGTAGTCCGCCGGTTCTTGGCTCATCGATCGCTCAATCTCTCGTAGACAAGGGACGTCGAGAAGGATGTCGCCGTACAGCGGGATAACACTTCTAAGCCCGAATCGCAACGGTCCCTCGACGTCCTGGACCTTTCCACCAAGCTCCAGAACCCGTTAGCAGGGAGGGATAAGGAAACGCTCGAGGCGGATGCTGTACACTTTTGCGAGACACACGGTCTGATGGAATATGGTGCATGGTGATTTCTAAACCTCCGTGTCACCCCTAGCTGATTTTTTGTGATGTAGTCGAGGATTACAAGAGGGGCGCCGTCCTGGCCGGTTTCCCTCACGAGGCGGAAAAGGTCGAGAATCTCACCCCGGAGGAGCTAACGGCGCTCCGCGAGGAGAAAACGCACAAGTGGAGACAACCGTGGCAAGTTTACTATATTGCAATCATCTCCTCCATGGCTGCGGTTGTACAAGGAATGGAGTGCGTCGTTTTCTCCTCGTACTAGTTCTGCTCAGCTCAAACATCATTACCAGTGAATCCGTTGTCAACGGTGCCCAAGTGTTTTACTACAGTCGGTTTGGGATCGCCGATGAAAACAACAATACCCATGTCCTTATCCAAGGCCTTGTCAACTCTGCTCCGTACCTTTGTTGTGCCGTGTGAGTTCCCCTATCCGCTTCCTGGAGATCGCCGTTCACGCGTCGTTCAGTTTATCTTGTTGGCTTACGGACCCAATTAACCGACTGGTTGGTCGTCGTGGGTGTATTTTCTGGTCTTGCGTTATTGCCGGTCTCGCCTCGATATGGGAAGCGTTTACCTACTCCTGGCCTCAACTTTTTGTCGCCCGCTTCTTCCTTGGTCTTGGAATTGGCCCCAAATCCGCAACTGCCCCTGTTTACACCGCAGAATGTGCTCCTGCTCCTATTCGTGGTGCCTTGGTTATGCAATGGCAGGTGTGGACTGCGTTTGGCATTGCACTCGGTGATATTGTTTCTGTTGCGTTTGGTGGAATTGAAGACAATTTAGCTTGGCGGTTGATGCTGGGGAGCACCGTCGTCGCTCCTATCATTGTTTGCGTTATGATCTACTTTGCCCCAGAGTCCCCTCGTTGGGTAAGTCCATCCATCAATGGTTGTCGTCCCTCTCATCATTTGCCCTCCAGTACATAAGTAAGGGTCGTTACGTGGATGCCCACATTGCCATGCTACGCCTGAGGACCACACCTCTCCAGGCTGCTCGTGATATGTTCTATACGAACGCTCTCCTAGAAGCCGAGACGGGCATCCAAAAAGGTCGTAACCTCTTCTTGGACCTCTTCCGAGTCCCACGGAATAGGCGCGCTTCACAGGCCTCTACCCTCGTCATGTTCTTGCAACAATTTTGTGGTGTCAATGTGATCGCCTATTACTCGACAACCATCTTCCTCCAAGCTGGGTTCAGTCGTACCACTGCCTTGCTCGTCACCATGGGTACCGGACTGGTGAACTGGGTCTTTGCTGCCCCCGCCCTCTATACCAGTACGTGGAGTCTGCGCAGGAACTATTGAATCTTCCTGATCCACTGTTTATATTAGTTGATACATTCGGAAGGCGCAATCTTTTGCTGGCCACCCTTCCTCTATTGTCCGCATCTCTTCTCATGACCGGCTTTGGCTTTTGGGCTCCGGAGGGTCCGACAAGAACGGGAATTGTGGCCACCGGTATTTACGTGAGCTGGGTGTACTTCGCGATCGATAAAGTATACTCACCACCCTATAGTTGTTTATGGTATTCTACTCACCGGGTCAAGGCCCCGTGCCCTTCACATATTCTGCAGAGGCATTCCCTTTGTATATCCGTGATTTAGGAATGTCGTTGGCTACTGCAGTCTGCTGGTTGTTCAAGTGAGCTGCCTGTACCATGGACCGAGAACGTGCCTCTGACCGCAGGTGCTACAGCTTCGCCCTTGCGATCTCTTTCCCGTCACTGCTCAGGGCCTTTGGGTCTCAAGGGGCCTTTGGTTGGTATGCTGCTTGGTGCATGAGTATGTTTTCACCCTATTCCTCTTCTACGAATCTAACATTCCTTTTCACAGTTGGATGGACGGCGGTCCTCTTTACGCTACCTGAAACCAAGGCACTTACCTTGGAAGAATTAGACTTCGTGTTTTCCGTCCCGACCGTTCGACACGCAAAATACCAGCTCAAGAACGCGATTTGGCATTTCCGCCGCTACGTATTGTTTCAGAAGAACCTCAAACCGTTGCCACCACTGTACGAAATCAAGGATCTGGTTTCTTCATAATGATTCGGCCACTGAGGGGTGTCGTACAGCGTTTTCCGACACTCTTTTGATCGCCAGTTGTAATAATGCCACCTCTGCTGTGTATCTTTATATCTCATAATTGGTACCGGTGTTATATCTTAGTCTCTAGGCTGGCAATCCCAACAGTTGGTAAATTATCCATCTGCATCAACATTTGGTTCCCACGGTTGCTCGTTCATGTCCGGTCACGCCAATGATCAATCTGAGCCTCCGGGAGACGCGATCGCGGCTTGGACGCCTCCGACCTATAACACTGAACAACCTCCCACGTTGCTCAACTCCAGAGAGCTTGTTGAAGATGTGAATTTTCCTGGAAACTTTGCGAGAAGTGCGAAATGGTTTGTAGAAATTTCGTAGAAAGGGATCGCGCTGGGGTTAACGGAACCCCCGTATCTTTCCAGGTCTCCAGATGGTTCTGTCGCGTTATTGCATTGCGAGAACCGGTCTTTTCAGATCATGACTCCGTATGTCCAATCTTAATATCTGGTCGAGGTTGACGCATACCGAGGGTGACTTGTAGGACGAGCGAGGATGAACCTCGGTGTCTTTACCAGCCCGCTCCTATCGTCGATTATGCATGGTATCCATCTGCTGCGGTGAACAACCCTGCCACCTTTTGTTTCTTGGCGTCCGTACGGGAATGTCCGGTCAAGCTGCTTGATGCCTCCGATGGACGCGTGAGTCACTTTCTTCTATACCTCCCTCCCGATGCTCCCTCGTTGGACACCGCTGGGAACACTGCACACTCAAATTTTTCGTAGCTCAGAGCGTCGTATTCGATCGTAGACCACAGGGAACGGCAGATCGCCCCTCACTGTCTATCGTTCAACGTCAACGCCACAAAGTACTCTCTCCCTGACATCAGGATTCCCCCCCGAGTGGGTTCATTTGCTGACTCTGGGGATTGATAGGATATATTGCGGGTTCGAAGACGCGATTGAGGTTTTCGATGTCCACAGGCCGGGTAATGATGAAGGGACTAGGCTCCACACGACTCCTTCGAAGAAGACGAAGGAAGGCTTGAAAGGTGGAAACCCCCTTCCTCGACTCACGAGGTGCTTTATCGCTAACTTATTCGGATACAGGGATCATATCTTCCATCGCGTTCTACCCGGACCAAACAAATGAATACTTCGCCGCTGGGACGCTGACTCCTTCCAACTTCAACATCGCCCTGTTCAGCGAGTCTACGGGTGAGAAGACCATAGCGTGGGTGGGTTGCGAAGAACTAAGGAGCAGCGTATCTCAAGTGAGTTCGGCCCCCCGCTCCATTCCCAAGTAAGGAAACTCGTTGACCTTTCTCAGCTCAAATTCAACCCAACAAACCCATCAATCCTCTACGCGTCGTTCCGCCGGAGCGCACTAATTTACAGTTGGGATCTCCGAGGAGATACTTCGACCCCTCTCCAAGTCTTCCGAGCTTCGGACCTCAGTCCTGGAGGGACATCGAACCAAAAGCTCATGTTCGACATCGATTATGCGGGAAAGTGGCTTGGAGTAGGAGACCACGTCTGTATAAGACCACTTGAAAGCATGCACATCTCGAGACTGATATACCATTATAGAAGGGAGGTGTGCGCCTCTTCGATTTGTGGAACACAGGACACACGGATTCACACACGGAGCCGGTACCACCGACGCTAAAATACACCGCACACAATGGTATGTTCGGTCGAACTGATACACAAGTGTATGTATCTTGACATCGAGCTTAGATGCCACTGGATCTGTGAGCTTGAATCCATCGAAACCCTGGCTCTTGAGTGTTGCGGGATCCCGAAACTTCGACGACGATACATCAGAATCCGACGACTCGGATGACGATTCCGAGGACGAGGGAACCAAAGTCGTGACCGTAAAAAGGCGCCCAAATACCAGGCCAGTCGACACCTCCATTAAGCTGTGGGATTTCGCAGCGGCGCAAGTAGAACGGTGATCCTGCTCGTGGTTTCCGCCTATCATGAACCCCCCACCCTTGATACTCGAGCAATCGCCCGCCCTAACCGCTCATCTCCAACAAGTTCGGGATGGGCCCTCAAAGCGTTCATGATCTCACCTTGGAAGGTCTTGTACCCCTCTGCCTTGCTTGATTTAGATAATATCAGAGACTGGGACAGGAATCGATGAGGTTTCGTTTGCCACAGCGACGACCTGATTCTTACCTGTAGAATATCTTCCATGACGGAAAGCATCCTGAGTAAATGTCCAATATAAGCTTGGTTGTTGCCTCTCAGCTCCGGTCGTTCACCCTCCTGCTGGATACGAGCAGAAAGGTTCTGGGTTGCCCCTTGAAAAATTGTATGAGGTTACGTTTCTGTTGCGGAGAAGGAATGTCACGCACGTATTACGACGGTCAGGCGAAGGGGCTCGAACTCTGGTTTTGTCACAAGGTAATCGCCGTCGGGACCTCTCTGCAATGCCAAGCCGTCCACGAGCGGGTGCTGAAGGCCATCGACGCTAAACAATAGGGAAACATATTGATATTCCATGGTCAGTTCGGAGGTGACCAACGATTCGAACAACACATCAAAGAAGTTGTCCTTATGCGACTAGACAGAGCTTGTAAGACCCAACAACAGATGAACAGAATTGCACGGCACTCACCGTGTAAGAGGCGGGATCAAGGACCAGTAGCATGAACATAAACCGTAGGCCGATCCTACGCCTCCAAGGGCCATCCCCAATCCTTTCCCACGACTTATCACCAAGGGCCAGGTAAAACGACCAGGCCTACGTGATTCACCTAAGCAATAATCTACAAGCGTGGAAACCGAAGAAACATACCCGCAGCCCGTTATGAACCACTATCTGTGCACAGCCAACCCAACAGTCAATCCATTTGTCGAGATCGAAGTGTGCGAGTTCCCGAGAGGATTCCTCCGGAACGTCGGTGACGCGTTTCATCACCAATTTGAAGATCCCATTAACCACAGTTTTATGAACCACTTCTGCGAGTGATTTGTCCTTGCGAGCAACCTCCTTGGCCTCGGGGGATTCTGGTTCATCTCCAAGTGCTGCTTGTAGGTCGGGATCGTCCAAATCGATATCAAATATCCCAAAGTAATCCTGGCTCTCTTGGCTGTCCTCAGTGGCTGCGTGGATCGTGGGCCGACGTGGTTTTGGCATGTAAGCAGCGCGAACGTTCAGGAAAGTTTGTACGAGTCGTTGGATTTCGATCCCTGTTGTCGGTAGGTTTACGATATCGGTCACCGTCGAGAAGACCCGGGCCACCCAAGCTAAAGATATCCTATCAATGAAATCTCACGGGAAACGTTGTTTTTCGGACTTACGGCCCTCCATGAACGTAGGGTCAGGGTAAACCTTAGGGTCCTTTTCGTCAATGCAATCGAGAATACGCCTCAGCGAACCAATCAAAAGTTGCAACGTCAGAACGATCCGATTTTTGAGTTCGGGGCGCGTGTCGTTTGGCGGAAAGGCTTTGTATTCGTCCAGCAAGACGTCAGTCGCTTCAGTTATCCATTCCAGCGTGAGAGTGAGTGGCAGTTGAAGCCTGCAAGTTATCATGGCGAAATGCATCATGCCACGAATACAAGCTCGACGGGTTGATAAGTCTGCATCCTTAAATGTGACATAACGACGAGCTTGAGCGATGCGAGAGTTGGCATTTGTAGTGTTTGGATCGAGGTAGATTGCAATGACGATCGAGCTGAGGCGATTGTATAGCATCGAGAGCTCTTGAGATGTCGGTGGGGTGTCCTTGGTAAACGGGACAGATCCAACTGGTATCAAGACCGACATCAACTTCCTCAGCTTGAGTGGTAGCCCCGGGTCACCTCCAACCTCCCTCATATCCTTCACAGCCAGCACGGCAAGCTTCAGGAAAAGTCCGAAGGCGGTGTCGCTATTCCTGTACTCCGATAGGAGTGACATGTCGTGCCGTACAAAACTTGGGAAGTCAGATGCTTCTCCGTTGAGGTTGGAAAATTTCCTGTTCTTGAAGACATCAGAGAGTAACCCGAACAAAGCAGAGGCGTCCTTGAGATTCCACGACCACTGCTTCCTCAGAAAAAAACACCTCGAGAACAGGAGCCGGATGTACTGGTCCCGTTTTATCGCCCGGCGCCGGGGGATTTGGGAATCGTCCGCTTGTCCTGTCACCAACCGGATGCGACGTAGAGCGAGGAGAACCACATCCCAGCGTGCGGAAAGACGGGGGACTTCAGAGCTGATACCAAAGGGAGAGAATTGGGAGACGGCACAAAGGTTGAAGATTGAATTCCAGAGCTTCTCGCTCGCGTCTAAGTCGGAGAGCTTCTCTGATACCCAAGTAGACAGAACCAACTTCCAGATAGGATGTGTGTCCGGGGGCATTGTCACATCTCCTGTTGGCTGGTGAAACCATTTGGCCAAATGCTCGAGGGTGTGAATGAGGCAGATCCATACTTGGAAGAGCTGTTGCGATGAATTTGGCTTGTCGATGACAGCGGGATCCGGGAACGCCAACGCCGCGGGTTTGAGGAAGGCCGGTTGGAAAAGATGCTCGACTAGCGTTGTGCTGAGGGTATATAGGGGAATAGAACCTGATGCGCCGTGTACGCGTAAAAGCAGCTCGAAGGAAACCCAGCGGGCCGTAAGCAGGAACGCCTTGGTCTCCGTGGTAGATGTACGTTCCAGCTCCGCATCCAAACGAGCCGCGAACCGAGAGGCCCGTTCGAGGGCGTCGTCGCGGAGAGATTTGGTGATCAAATAACCTCCTGAAGCCATCCATGTAAACAATCGAAATAATGGATGCAGAGTGTTCTGCCACTCATTCCAATCGACCATGAGTTTTGCCGTTCCAATTTGAAGTGTCGCCAACAATCGATCAACCGTTGACACGAACACCTTCGCGAAATCCTCGACGTCCATCATTGAATCAAGCTCCACCTCCTGCACAAGAAATGGTGGCGGGGGGGTCACATCTTGGCCAGAGAGTTCTGCGAGGAGGTCCCGGAGCCATCCTCGGCCGAGATATGTATTGGGACCAAACGATATGGTTCGTGGAAGGACTCTGAACTCCGAAGGGTGTATCGCGCGGTAGTTGGTGGCCTCGAGAACAGAGTAAGCGGGGGTATCTTGTTGGGAATTGCCAGGGGAGTAAGATCGTTGGTGCGGTGTGTGTCCAGGTTCTTCCTCGAGCTCAAGGTTCATGGCGCTTACATGTTGTCTGCCGGTAATGATGCGAGTTGTCGTCGTAGGGAAGTTATGATTCTGATCTATTTGCACAGTCGATTGTTTCTTCTTCCTCTGTAACGTCGATTTTCCCGTGGAATGATTTTTGCCTGTGTTCCCAGCACGTCCTGTCGTGTCTTTGGAAAGTGATATTGTCACCATCCGAGAGCATCTGGAATAAAAGGGGAGAACTAACCGTGCGTTCTCTTGCCTTCGCGGGGCACGGGCCTCTGGTCGGGGGCATCACGAACTCGTTTTTTCGCCCCTCCCGTCCCAAAAAGGTCGGGAATGCGCAGCTGCCGTGAATGCCCGTGTGGTCTGGAACCGCCGACGTAAATGTTTGTTGGTTTCTTGCGTTTCCGGTGACTACGCTTCACCACAGGCAAATTAAGCGTCGCGTTCTTCGCCGGCTTCTTCGTACGTCGTCTGGACACGGTGGTCCTCGAAAGCATTCGGTCGATGAGATCCCCTTCCTCGGCTTCTCCGAAGTCTCCATAATCAGGCCGAAGGTTTACTGGTTTATGGTGAATCCAGGCACCGATGTCAGCATCGTCGACGTTGGCATCCTCCACGTCTGAGATGTTTGATTCGTCGGAAGAGTCGAGGAACAAGTCCAAAACGCCAGGAAACGTGCGAGAGCGTAACTCCTCGATGTCTGAAATCGAGTGACCAGTGGAACTGACGCTGATCACTGATCGCCTTCCATCAGAACTCTCCGGATCCCCTTCGATTACACGAATAAGACCCGCCCCAGGATCTACGCGACGCTTCCTAGCCCTCCCCGGTATGACTTGAGACGGAGATGAGGTGCGCTCGGGCTCGGGTTGGGGCGGCACTGTTACGGAACGTGAACGCCTCGTCGGTGGTGGCTGGTGTAATTGTTTCTGGATCATTCCGGCAGGCAGCATACGACGGAGCGCTCGAAGTTGTTTCTTGCTAAGCCCGGCTTCTTCATCTGTCTCTGAATCGTCTGAGGATTCGACAGGGGTAGACGGCCTCCGGTTTCGGCGGAGGGATGGCTGAGGGGGAACTGATTCCGAACGGTCATCGGACAGGGAACCTGGGGATTGGGGTGCAAAGTCTGGGGGTGGAGCCACACTTTCTGTACTCCGGCCACACGATTCACGACCGTTCGGTAATGGAGGGTCAGGTGATAGAGATCCTTGCCTTTCGATGTGGCGAAACCATGGTGGGGGTTTAGGATGCCTTTTTCGCCTCCTCTTCGGCTGGTCATCTGATTTCTCTGTATCCTGGAAGGTGTATCAGGTTCCGCGGAATTCCAAGCAATTACTTGCGACTCACTGCAGGTACTTCACCATTATTTTTGTGTTCAGTGGCTGGCTGTTTCTTACGAGAACGGTCAACAAGGTATCCGATCACGTCGTCGTCGTCGCCATCGGCATCAGAAATCTCGTTCATTCCGTCAAGATACCATTGTGGAGGTGGCTGCACGGGAGGGCTGACTCTTGGAGAGACTTCCCGACGAGGATGATGGTTCTCTCCCGACTGGGGCTGGCTTTCCCCTTCCCCAGTGACGGTGAGTCCAGATTGTTCACCAGTCTCTTGGGTATCTTCTTCATCCGCGATAAAATCTCGGTCCATTGTTGACCCCGGAGACGCCCTCCGCCGGCGTGGGCTCAACGCAACCACCACTGCATCGGGATTTCCTCGCAGCTGTCGCTTGTACTGTAAACGGTCGAACCTATACGGCTGGAGTTGATTTGCTTTTCTTGATCGAAAGGACCATCGACGTGTAGATCCTTCCGCATCTTCGGGCCCAGGCCGAGGTTCAGAATCAACGAACTCTGATTGCGGTGTCGACGACCGACGGATACTTGTAGCAGGCGGCGGGCTCTTAATGGAAATGAATGATGAAGAGTCGCCAATACTCCTGGAGGGCTCAGAAGGAGATGATGTGGCATCCGGTGGTGTACAAAGGGGGGGATATTCAGAGAGACCAAGAGGATCCTGTGATGGATAGTGTGGGGATGGTGATGAGGGAGAATTTGAAGCTGGCGTGGAGGGGACATCGAGTGGTCGATACGGTCTCATGGACAGGAGGTGTTCGTCATCCATTTCGACATCGTCAAACGGTTCCGGTCCTTTCAATCGATCCAGGTGAGTGCTTGACATGCGAGGGATATCTGAGACCAGGGAGTCATCCCTGGGGCTAGACATTGGCGATGGTGAGGGCAGGAGGGAAGCAAACAAGTTGTCCCGTCGAGGCAGAGTGGAAGTTGACGGCATCTCGTGGAGCTAGAACCGAATTAACTTTTCCTACCTGCCAAGCATCCACTCCCGTGGGACTCACCTTCAGTCGCTTCCGCGGGCGAGGAGAATCATCTAAGGGCTGAGAACTTGGAATCGGTTTCTGGGTCAACCGTATACTTGTATTGTCTGTGATCTGGGAGGATGACGGAAGAGGCGGCTTTGTACGCCAGTAGTTTGGCTTCGTTGCAAAGAGACTTTCGAGCTCATCAGGATCCGACGTGCACACTTCGTCGTTGAGAGACATCTACAGCCGGCGAGCGCGTCGCGGGTGGCGCGTTACCAGATGAGCACGGGATATCACGGGACACCAGTAACATCACGCTCTTGTCGGAGCTTAAATTAACGGGAACTGCCGAATGTTTCTGGCTGACGGCGGAGTGTGGGATTGCGGGTTGAGCGGTTGTGTCCATTTCTATTTCTTTGCTCTCGCTGCTGCTGTACATCTGCTATCTTTCTTCCGTCTATTTGCTGTTTTGTCGAATATCTGCTTTGTTTTGCTTGTATCCCGATGAAACCGCCGGACTTAAGAACTCTGGTGACCCGACAAACCGATCAAGTCCGTCGATCCACCGTGTCGCACCCACTTCCAGACCCACATTGATCCCACCGCCCAGATTACCATCTTAACTTCGCAACTCGAGGCATCTCTCATACACAACGCGAAACTGAACACAAGACTTTCGTCCGCTCTCGACACACTCGACATTCTCCAAGCTGAGCTGGATGCCGAACGGAGAAAGAATGACAAGCACCTGTGGACGAATCTCATCCAAGAACTTCAGAAAGAGAAGGAGGAGATGAAGGAGGCGGTGGAGCTTTTGATAAGAAGAGGTGAGCTCTTCATCTTAACTGGCCCCGTCATTCAGGTCCCCAAGCCCGTTTAACGTTCAACTCGGTCCTAGTTGAGAGATCCAAAGGCAATTTTGACAGGTGGCCATCTGCCAAGATGTACCTACCTACGCCTGCAGGTGAGTTGGGTCGCAAATTCTGCGTGATCCGTCTAAATATCCTCTCCAGGACGCTCGCCCGCGCTCATTGATTTTACTCCTGTACCGGTCACACCCCCGAGGATGGAAGCATTGCTCAACGCGCTCGCTTACGAACGTGGCCGGTATAAACATGCCGCAGAGGCGCTCCACAATGCACACGAAATCATATTGACACTGGAGGCTCAGGTCGCTCGCAGGGAAGCTGAACTAGAGAGCCGTGACCAGCAACATATTATGGGTGTCAAACCGATCCCTCAGAAACGCAGTCTAGTTGAAGCACTACGTCCGAACATACCGGAGGTACCCCTTTCAGAAGTGGTTCACTCCTTGAGTATAGCAGAGGAACGTAATCACGCCTTAGAACGAGAAGTCCATGAACTGAACAACAGCGTAAGCCCTCCCCACCACCAAAGTTCTTTTTCTAATAGCATCACTGGTATCGCAGGTGCTAGAGGGTGAACATTCCCTGCGATTTACATCGATTGCCGTCCAGACTTCACCTCTCCAAGGAATTGAAGCTGGTTATTCTATGCACCGTTCATCGCCGACGACCCCCACGCAACCAATATTTTCCTCGGGGGGAGGGGTCATAAATACCATTGAAGACCTCCAAGCTTGCGTTGATCTATTTTCAGATGCGATCAATGGGTTCAAAAAAGAGAGACGATCCATCCAAAACACCATTGAATCAAGAATGTCTGACCCACCCTCCACCAGTCCTCCTTCTGTATCTGTTGACGTTGGAGCACCGCAAATTCCACACTCTCCTCCCCAACGCCGGCCACTCCCACAACCATCTTCCCGAAAACGATCGCCCAACAAATCCCAGCCTGACTTTCAACACATTCTTCGCGTTGAAGACGAGTGCATCAGGTGAGGACACCCCTCCTATTTCCCCCCGCACTCTCATTCATTATTCAAGGTTAACGCGCATGAACGAATGTCTTGAACGCGAGCTTTCGGAGCTCCGCGCTATTATCAACGCGTCCCCTGCCTCAGATACATCCTCAATTTTGTTTTCCCGTTCCCCTGCGCTTCCCTCTCCCGCGCTCCCCGCTGTCTCCCCGAGCGGGTTCAGCGTCAGAAGCTCCGGAGAGCGGGACATGGAGATTTCGTCCACACCGCTTCATCTCCCCTCTACACTCCCTGACGAGGAGGACAATGATCGCAACCACTTGTCCGACTTCGATTTTTTCCTTGGTCAGACCCAGCCTCCCGTCGCAAACAATTCTTCGATGAATGCTGAACCTTCGGGGAGTGATCCAATACACCCCAACTCTCAAGAAGGTGGAAATAACTGTTCAACAAACCGCCCTTCTTCTGCTCCTCCGGACATCGACGATACTCGTCCGTCAGTGCTCCTCAGCCCTTTCCAGCCATCCGTCTCTCTCCCTCCCCGCAGTAAGTCGGTCGAACCACGCTCAAGATACCAGGAACGGATGCTGCAAATCCAACGCGAGTTGGACATTGTCAACGAGGACCTTGCTTCTAAGAATAAGGATCTCAACGAGTTGCGGGAGCTGGCTAGCCGCCTCAAGGATCAAGTTATATAAGGACTTTTATTGTGCTCTGTTGGGATATCTATTACTTATCTACCTTTCGGCATGTTTTGACTGTCTTTGCTTTTTGTTCGACTGTGTTCCCCCTCACCTGGCTTACTTTAGTACCCCGCTTTGCTGGTATGTATAAGACCTGTACATCTATAATCGATCAAGTTAGTCCCTCTCCTTCAGTAGGACAAGAAAGATCCAGGCCCACTGGGTCCAGGTGGAGCCACAGACTGATGAGAAATTTGCGACATAAAGTCAGTTCTGAAACACTCTAATACAGGTCGAGAGGCATCTATTCGCGGATCTATTGTACACCTAGGCCACATCCCCCAGTACCGCCGTGCCACACCCATTTGCATACCCTAGGGCCTCTCCTGGTGGGCGTCCGGCCCACAACGCCAAGACACGCATAGACAGAACGGAAGCCTTAGGAAGATGTGTCCTGGAAGCGTGGTGTCAAATCGGGGCCATCATAGGGCGGTGGCAATAATGACATACAAATTTCTGTGCCTTCCCGGTATATTTCTGAAAAAGCGTAAGGCAAGATAAGATGAGAAGGGAGAATGTCGCATACCCTCTTTGTGGAAGGGGAGACACCTTTCCAATGTTCCTCAAACTCCTCTTCTGTGGCGTTCGGGTTTTCCTCCTTCCATTCATCATAATATACATTGAGACGATCCCAGAAATACGCGCTCGAGTTGTGGAACTCACCGGGATGACTGTGGCCACACGAGCGCCTGTTCTGCGGGCGAGAAAGGTTAATATGGTATACACAGGGCGCATATACCCGGGATTTTCGTACAGGATTTTCGTCTAGATGTTTTTAGTGAAGCACATAGTCAGGGAATATCAATAAACGTACCCTCAATCGTTTGGTGGTGGTTTTTGCAGGTGTAGGAGGAGGAGTGGCGACGTCTTCCTCCACTCGACGACGTTTGGGCTCGCGTGCCTCGCCATTCACCCGAGGCCACTTGGAGGGCTTTTTCTGGTTGCCCTGGATGCCGCTCTCATCAGTATTAATATTGATGACCCTACCTTCTGTGGCTGCCTTCTCCCTCACTGCCCTCTCCCTCACTGCCCTCTCCCTCACTGCCCTCTCCCTCACCTCCTTCCCAGCCTCTGCCGCCTGATTCGCTGTCTTCTTCAACTGGTTCCTGTACCAGTTGGCGTGGTTGTTGAACTCGTTGTTCGGAGGATTTTCTTCCTCAAGATCATATCCTCCAGGATCAACCTCGTCGGGATCGCTCATGGTAGAGTCCTGGGGATGCTCAGGAGAAGCCTCTTCGTCGAAATATTTGAGTTGGGGAGGAGGAGAAGGGAGTTCCCGGTCGGGATTGTTGGTGGGGGGGCTTGGGATTGCAGGGAGGGGGGTTGAGGGGTGTATTTTTTGCTTGGGCTCGGGTGGGGCGATTTGAGGAGGCGAGGGGGACGTCTCTGGGGACGTCTCGCCCCCGTGAGTGTCACCCACATGAAACTGAACACTCTAGATACATATTTCCGTAGATATCCTTTAGTTGAGGTGGATGTATGCGGGGGTACATCACTATACATACCGAGCTCGACCCTGCCACTCGCTTAGATATCTGCAAGGAATTTTCGACTTCCTTGACTTTTACGCGACGTCGTCGCCTTCTTTGTGCCCTGTTTTGACGAGGGACAGCACATATTCTATCGATCGCTTGCATCTCCGCGTCCGTGAGCACGTTCTTGGCCTTGGCCCCGCCGCGGTTATGGCGATACCACGTCGTTCTAGTGAGGACTTTTCCGTTCGTTCCGCACGTTCTGCACGTACAGAACCACTTGGGAGGGTTATCGGGGTCGATTGAGGGGGGAGGCATTTGGGGAGTCGGGTCAAACACGTATCGCCGCCTCTAGGGTAGCAGGAGACTTAGGGAAAGTTGGGGCGTAGTTAAAATCCGTCTTAATTCACACAAAATATTCCAACGGCACGGGGATGCGTTCTCAGGTCTATTTTACTGGAGTTGAACTCGGCGCAAACAGCGCGTTCTAATTAAGGTCACGCGGATCGGGTCGATCCGAGTGGACCAGCCTGGACCTGCACCGCGTGGGACTGACCCGTCTCACCCCAGCTCACTCCCGCTCGCCCGAATTTTCACCGGGGAGGCCTCGGCCCCATCCCCTCGCCCGCCTTCTCGCTGTGTTCTTTAATGTTGTTGCTAATAGACATCGCCGTTTGATCTTGCGCTCCTTCTCGGTGTATATTATAAGTACTATGACCGATGTGTCGTGCAACCAACTCTAGGAGGAATCTACTCGGTCCTAGAGGTGTCTAATGTCCGTTTGAGAATCCGCTAGCCGCTTTCTTCGCCTTCAGTTGCTTCAAATAACCGTCAGCCTTGCCCAGCATCCAAATCGTGAACGAGAACTTGAAGTTCGGATATGAGATCGCGACCGTCCTATTGAACATCCCCTCGATCGCTTCTTGTGCCCACGAACCGTCCTGCGCGAAAATGTGAATATGAGCCACGAAGCAACAGAACTCGCTCGAGGGTTATAGAGAACGTACAGGTAGCTGTCTTGACATCACAAGCCTGACGGCCCGCTCGATCGGCTCAGGGTGGGGATATTTGGCGTACATGAGACCCATAACTGCCCAGGCGGTCTGGACGACTTGCGCTTCCCCCTTCTCAACCCACTCAAAGATAGCACAAGACTGGAACGATCGAGATCAGCGGTCTATCGCGCGCGGGATATGACGAAGAACCTTCGTACCTCCCAGCTCTCGCCCCAACCTCCGTCCTCTCGTTGATGGTTGAGCAGGAATTCGCACCCCTTCCTGGAGTATTCACTCGTTTCGTATGTCTCTCCAACAAGAGACAAGCTCTCGAGCGCGAACTGCGCGGCGTAGGTGAAACAGATCCCCCAACTTCCTATCCAGCCCCCACTGGGTTGTTGTGCTCGGTGGAGGTAACCGATCGCCTTCTGGAGGCAGTTCCTGGGCGCGGATATCAGATAAGCCGAAGGAGCGAGTATAAGCATGGAACTTACTCAATGTCAGCTGCCCGATACTCGGGGTGGTGTTTCCTGAAGATGGCAAGGGCTGTGAGGACTGAAGTCGTGCATTCCGGATAGTTGTGTTCGATCATAATCCGACCTGTAACACATTCGGCGCAAGGTCGAAATGAGACTTGACTTGATCCACGTACCGAAAACTTCTGCAGGGTTGAGAAACTCGAGCCACTGTGGTCCCCGGATAATTTCGTAGCTCGCAAACCCTCCATCGGAGTTCTGTAAACTGAGCATCACATCTACAGCATCATGCATCCGTTGTTTTGAGATCAGCTTCGGGGTGAAGCTAGAAAGGAGCCCTGTCAGAACCCGGCGCAAGGCTGGCGTAGTTGAGTCTGCAGCACGCACTCGAGATGTTCCTGAAGGTACAACACGGCCTTCAGACCCTCGGCGGTGCAGTCACTGACGGTGTAGCTCTGCGTCGGGGTGCTGAACGGCCAGGCACCCTTGCTCTGATGCCGGTAATCCTTTCCGAAATGCATCGTGTTGCCCTTGATTTGCGCCTGATCCAACCACTCCAGAGCCTTCACGCAACTTGCCCGGTTCGGCTCCTCAGCACCAAGCCCAGACTCGACGATGGCTTGGGAAATGAAAGCGATGTCCCACAACTGGCTCCCGTTCGTCCCGGTCATCATCATCCCTTCCTTCCCGAGCCACATGAAATCGGCTCTCCGTCGTCGATGCCTCCTGAAAGCGTCGCTCTCGGGTCCGTCGACATGCCACCGAACTATGAAGTTCATCATCTTGTTGACGGGACCCAGGTCTTGGAAATCGGTGTTGTCGTCCTCGGTGAGTATGAGGTCGTAAACCCTGTTGAGGGCGGCGCGACGAAGCGGGGGAAGAGAGCACTTCTCGTACTGACCGAGGATGACGTTGAGGCCGTCGAAAAGAGCGGAATGGGGCGCATATAGGTCGACTTCGCAGACGTTGTTGCCCTGGCCCGCCCACTCGATGGAATAGTAATCCTGGGCATACAATTCCTGACACGAACTCAGCACTCGTCGGGGGAATCATTGGACAATCGTACCTCTCGTAACGAAAGAATCAGATCTGTTTCCTTGGCCTGGAAACGGATTCCGTAGAGATAGCTCATCGGGAGGTATACCATTCGGCAATGGATCCACCATCTATGGGGACGGAACGGAAGCCACTCGGGTAAAACCCTAAGAAGGATAAGCACATGAAGCGAATTGGGAAAGTCAGAGAGGGCCGCACCAGAGCTCCGGTGGGACGGGGTTGTTCCCTTCCCATTCGTACACGTTCAAGACGGACAACCAGAATTTGCCCCAAGCCGGTGCAGCTAAAGCGGAACCTTGTTTGGAAGAGAAAAGAGGAGTGAGTCAGAGTCAAACGGACGTATGGGTCAAAAACTGACCAAGTTTGTGCAAACAGTTGCGAGCCTTGACCGCGACAGGATGATCGGGGCTCATACCGAGGATACGGATTGCACAGTAGTTCAACGACGTTCCAAACGCGGTAGAAGGTCCTTCGATGTGACTGGAGTCATGTTTTGAGGATTTAGACGCGTAGAAAGATGGTATGACACGTACATTCCCCATCCGCCGTCCTCGTTTGCGTGATTCATCAGGTAACGAATCATCTCACGACGTTCTTCGTCGGTGAATGGAGTCCCAGTGATGTAGGACCCAATGGTGAGCCCGGGGATGAGAAACATGGGACCACCATATTCTCCGGGCCAGTGACCGTCGTGCGCTTGAAGGTGTTTGTAGTACTCGTACCCGTTTCGCGCAGATTCGAGGGGAGTCTTTGCTGGTGGTAAACTGGGCAATTCCTGTGCGGGGTCAATGAAGGACAGATACCGACGGCCTGAAGCACGTACCGTTGGAAAACCGATCCAAAACTTGTCCAGCGGCTTTTGGGGCCATTTAGCACACTCCTCGTCAGTCCGGAGATACGTCCAGGAATGCCTTCCGTCCTCGTCTACGACCAGTCTCCATCGAGAATAGTCCGTGAACGGCTCTGAGGATGAGGTTGGGATGTCCAGTGGGGAGAATGACATGGCAGAAAGCGTGCAGGCCGAAATTCCAAGGTGGCACCATATTTCTGGATGGATGGAATGCAGGCTCGAGGCAAATTTTCACATGGGTGGCTTGTATTCCCCCCGTCAGTAGATTTGGTGGAACGTCGTCTGGACTTGAGCTTGCACCATTGTGTTGTGGGATAGGCCACAGGTCGCCGGTCAAGCTTCAGAAACTACAACCTCTCCTCTCGACGGCGATGCACAAAGCATTCAGCGTGAACGACATCATTCGTCTCATCGCAGACAGCGTCCCATACGGCGAGCTCAAATCCGCTGTGGCCCTCGCATGCTGCTGCAGATCCATCTCCGCACTGGCCTTAGACTCCTTATGGAGGAAACAGACCGACCTCGTCACACTGTTCGTGTCCACATTGCCACCTTCCACTTGGAAAATCGTCAACCATGATTTTGTGGGTTTTCCCTCCCGTCGTATCACGAAACAACACAATTGTTTACTCCAACCTAGGATTTTGTCGTGGAACCCTCTGAAGAGCAATGGGACCGGTTTTCTACCTACGCTCGTCGGATGCGGGAGATCACCGAGCCGCTCGCATTCCTTCCTACCCAAGATGCCATCCAACTCCTCAGCCGCAGGTTCTCGACAGAGCCCATGCTACCGCTTCTCCGGTCGTTGACCTGGTTGTTCGTTCCGAGCGAACACTTACAATCATGCGTTCCGCTACTCGTCTCCCCCCACCTCGCCCATATCCGACTGCATTTCGGAGATAACTCTCCCGAACTCTGCCTCCCCGTCATGCGAACTCTTATCAAAGCCTCTGGTTCGTTGGAATCCGTCGAGATAACGCCGGAGTTCGACCGGCCCGAAATGCAAGACGCGGTCTCGTCGCTCCTCCTCAGTTGCAATCCCAATCTACTCCGTAGGTTCTGCGTGGCTTCCCCCGTGTCCGAGGCGGCTCTTCTCCGTGCTGCTCAACTTCCGGGGCTACAAGAGTTCTTCCTCAGAGGTGGTACACCAGGATTGGCCGGTCCCTTACCTCC